>Ga0070734_10000142_pt1 | contig 198146 bp, 172 predicted proteins | sample Coa_R1_8_FD_66444 | JGI IMG/M metagenome (GOLD analysis project Ga0070734, IMG submission 66444) | Surface soil microbial communities from Centralia Pennsylvania, which are recovering from an underground coalmine fire - Coalmine... | ecosystem: Environmental > Terrestrial > Soil >...
ATCGCGAACGGCGAAACAGCCCTTAACAACATTCATCTCAGACATCAGGATTCCACTCTCAGCGGCACGGCCGCGTATACGCCGGCTTCGCGCGGGTTTCGGCTTGATCTTGCCGGCAAAAATTTTGAGCTGTCGCGCGTCCGACAGATTCATCTCGATCGCTTGCCCATTGAGGGGCGCGCTGACCTGACGTTGCAGGGCTCAGGGACGCTGGATGCGCCGGTAATCAATGCGGCGATAAAAATTCAGAATTTGACCTTGGATCACGAACTTGCCGGAGCGCTGAACCTTCAGGCAGCCACCAGCAACGGTCAGTTGCATTTAACCGGCCAGTCGGATTTTGTTCGAGGCTCACTGGTGATTGACGGCAGCATCGAGATGCGCGGCGACTATTCGGCAAATGTGACGGCTCGCCTCCAGCATCTTGATGTGGACGCCTTGTGGCGCGCTTCTCTTGGCGGACAATTGAGCGGGCATTCGGCGGTGGGCGGAACGGTCACGATGACCGGGCCGTTGCGCTATCCGGCACAGTGGAAGGTCAGCGGAGACATGAACGAGGTAGCACTTGAGCCGGAGTACGTCAAACTACACAATGATGGACCAGTGCGATTCAACTACTCGCGGCAGATGGTCCACATCGATCGCACGCACCTGGTAGGTGACGGCACGGACGTGACCGGTGGCGGCACGATCAATTTTGCCGGTTCGCGAGAGATTGACCTGGCTGCAGACGGGCATCTCGATCTCAAGCTGCTGGCCAGCATCAACCCGAACTTCACGTCGTCCGGATTGGCGACGATTCATGTGAACGTCGGTGGAACATTGAATGAGCCGCAACCCTCGGGCACGATCCAGGTGAAGGACGGAGCTGTCAGTTACGCGAATTTGCCCAGCGGACTGAGCGAGATGAACGGCTCCCTGAAATTCACCCTCGATCGCGTTCACATCGAACAACTCACCGCCCGCACGGGAGGCGGCACCCTCGATCTGAAGGGCGACGCGACGTTCTTCAATCGGCAATTGAATTTCAATTTCACCGCGATTGGCAAAGAGGTGCGACTCAGGTATCCGCCGGGCGTGAGTTCGACAGCGAACGCGGAATTGCACTGGGTCGGAAATCTTTCGGCCTCCACCGTCTCCGGCGATGTAATGGTGACGAAACTGGCGGTGACCCCGGGTTTTGATTTCGGATCATACCTGGAGCGAAGCCGCCAATCGGTGACCCTGGCACCGGCAAACTCACCCTTGTACAACGTGAAGCTCGATGTTGCGGTTCGGACCGCGCCTGAGTTGCAGATGAAAACCGCGGTGGCACGGCTCTCCGGCGATGCTGACCTGAAACTGCGCGGCTCGGTGGCGCGCCCCAGCGTGCTCGGCCGGGCCGATATTCTCGAAGGCGATGCCACGTTCAATGGCATAAAGTTTCGGCTCGAGCGCGGCGATATTACTTTTGCCAATCCGGTTACCATTGAGCCCCAGGTCAACATGGAAGCGACGACTCATGTGCGCAACTACGACCTGAACGTGCAAGTCAGTGGAACTCCCGACCGCTTGAACGTGAATTACCGCTCGGAGCCGCCGCTGCCGAAATCCGACATCATTGCATTGCTGGCTCTGGGCCGCACCGGGACAGAGTCGGAGCAATTGCAGCAACAGTCCGGACAAGTTCCGTTTACCGACGAAGCTACGGCCTTAATCATCAATCAGGCGATCAATCAGACGGTAAGCAGCCGTATGGAGAAGCTGTTTGGGGTAGGGCGCATCAAGATTGATCCCCAGGGCCTGACTACCGAGACCAATCCCATGGCGCGCGGCCCCCAGGTAACCATCGAGCAGCAGTTCGCCAACAACGTGTCTCTAACCTACAGCACCAACGTTTCCCAGAGCTCGCAGCAGATCATCCAGGGCGAGTACTACTTCAACCGCAACATCTCCGCCGTCGGTACGCGCGATCAGAACGGCGTGGTGAGCTTTGACCTGCAGATTCGCCAGCGCAAGAAATAGAATCAAATCAACAAGAGATGAGCCTTCACGACGATGCGGGTTTTGCGGCGCTGCGTTTGCGGATGATCGAACGCCAGTTGCGCGCCCGGGGCATTAAGGACGAGCGAGTGCTTGCGGCGATGGCGCACGTCCCGCGTCATGAATTTACTGCGGAGCGGTACCGGGCGCAGGCGTATGAAGATTATCCACTGCCTATCGGGGAAGAGCAGACGATCTCGCAGCCGTTTATCGTCGGGCTGATGCTTGAGTTGCTGGCACTGACTGCGGAGGATCGGGTACTGGAGGTTGGCACCGGATCGGGCTATGTAACCGCTCTTTTGGCGGAACTCACGGCGAATGTGATCTCGATTGAGCGCCACGGTGTACTCGCCGAGGCGGCGTGGGATGTGCTTCATGGTCTGGGATATCGAAATGTGGGAGTGGTCACGGGCGATGGAACACAGGGTTTCCCGGAGAACGCACCATACACGGCGATTTTAGTTTCAGCGGGTGCTCCGGAAGTGCCTCCTGCACTCATGCAACAACTGGCGGAGGGCGGACGGATGGTGATCCCTGTAGGTCCCCCGGATTCACAGCAACTCTACCTGATCCAAAAACAAAACGGCCGGCCCGTGACCCGGCGATGCGAACTCTGCCGTTTTGTGCCACTCGTACCCGGGGCTACGCCTTAATGCCGGGACTGCACAACCGGCATTTACAATGGAATCCAGATGCCTGTCTTGCACAACCTGCGGCTGACCCTGGAGATGATCAAGTGGGAGCACTCCATTTTCGCGCTTCCGTTTGCCCTTTGTGGCGCGATGCTGGCCGCCGGCGGATTTCCCAACCTTCATCAACTAGTGTGGATTATTGTCGCCATGGTCGCCGCGCGCTCGGCAGCGATGGCTTTCAATCGGTTGGCCGACGCCTCCCTTGATGCGGCGAATCCGCGCACGCGCACGCGAGCGCTTCCTGCCGGACATCTCACAGCTACGTTTGTGACCACGTTCGTCTTAGTTTCGAGTGTCGTGTTTGTGTTGGCGTCGGCGCAGTTGAACCGGCTTACGTTGTGGCTCTCTCCCGTCGCATTGGCGATTCTGCTGCTGTATTCCTACACCAAGCGGTTCACACGCTGGTCGCATCTGGTGCTTGGGCTGGCTCTGGGAATCGCACCAGCCGCAGCGTGGATCGCGGTCCGTGGATCGCTGGACTGGCGCATCCTGCTCCTCACCGGCGCGGTCATGTTCTGGGTCGGGGGATTCGACGTTCTCTACGCCTGCCAGGATTATGAATTCGATTGCCAGGCCGGATTGCACTCTGTCCCACGATTCCTGGGCATAAGCCGCGCGTTGTGGGTGGCACGCGGATTTCACCTGATCATGCTGGTTCTGTTGTTGGCCCTGTTGTCAGTGTTTGGCCTGGGAAAGATTGCCTTGGCGGGAGTCGTGGTCGTGGCGGCATTGCTCGCCTATGAGCATTCTTTGGTTTCCTCCGATGATTTGAGCAAGCTGAATGCGGCATTCTTCACCATGAACGGCGTGATCTCGGTCTTATTCTTCGTATTCGTTGCAGGCGATTTGCTCCTTCGCAGATAACATCGCAAGAGCGGTTCTCAGTTTCAGCTCCCGGTTCTCAGTTTCTAAGTGTTTCAGCCAATGCCGCTATTGCAATCGAGAACGAAAAAGCGCCAACCGCCGGGTGTCCGGCAGCATCGGATTGTCATGGCTTGCCGCTCTCTCGCCCTTTTCCTGACCGCCGCTGTGCTCATCGCTCTTGGAGCGTGCTCACCCAACGAAACTCCCGATCAGATTCGCGAGAGGACCGCACGTGACACGGCCACGCTCAAACGGGACTCGAAGGCCGTCGCGGAAGGCATCAAAGACGGATTGACGGATAAGAAGGCGGTTGATCTGAATCATGCTTCAAGGGGTGAGTTGGCAGCCTTGCCGGGCGTCGACGATCGCACGGCCGATCACATCATCGCGGAGCGCCCCTACGCGAACCCTCACCAACTGGTGTCCCGACACGTGCTGTCCGAAGACGAATACTCGCGCATTCAGGATCGCGTGACCGTGAACCATTAAGGTTCTGCTTTGCTCGTGTTCTTTGTGGTGGAAGGTTTCGAACCATGAAGGACAGAGAGGCACGCGAAGGCCGAAACAGTTGGCGAATATTTCAAAAAGCTCGAAATGTTTGACGCTGCGGAAGGACTCCCGGTTTCGATGATCTCTGCGATATCATCAAAGAGATGCCGGCTGCACTTCCAAACCATCGTTTTCAGACCGACGATCCGCGGTTAGAAGCGATTCACGACAAAGTTCTCGCAGGCGAGCGGCTCGATGCCGATGACGCCCTCGCTCTCTACCGTACCAGCGACATTCTTGCGGTGGGCTGGATGGCCAATTCCGTGCGCGAGCGCATGCATGGCGACAAGACCTATTTCAACGTTAATCGCCATATCAATCCCACGAATGTCTGTGTGGCGGCTTGCCGGCTGTGCGCGTTTGGGCGCAAGAAAGATGCTCCCGGGGCATACACCATGGCTCTGGAGGAAGCATTCCAGACGGCGGCGTCCGGATACTCCGAGGCGGTCACCGAGTTCCACATTGTCGGGGGCCTGCATCCCGATCTGCCGTTCCAGTATTTTCTCGATCTCTGTGCCGGGTTGAAGCAGCGCTTCCCGCAGGTACATCTGAAAGCTTTCACCATGGTGGAAGTGGCCTACTTGGCGCGTCGAGCGAAACTTTCGACGCGCGAGACTCTGGAACAACTGAAAGCTTGCGGTGTGGATTCATTGCCCGGCGGTGGTGCAGAGATTTTTGCCGATCGCGTGCGGCATATCATCTGCGATCACAAGATTGACGGCGATCAGTGGCTGGAAACGGCACGCCTGGCGCACCAGATCGGCTTAAAGTCGAACGCGACCATGCTCTATGGGCACGTGGAAAATGACGAAGACCGCGTGGATCATTTGCTCAAACTGCGCGCGCTGCAGGATGAGACTGGAGGATTCCAGACCTTCATCCCCTTGGCGTTTCACCCTGACAACACGCCGCTACAGCACTTGCCGAAAACCACGGGCATGCTCGACATCAAGCAGATTGCGGTAAGCCGGCTAGTGCTCGACACCTTCCCGCATATCAAATCCTATTGGCAGATGATGACTGCGAAGATCGCGCAGATCTCCTTGCGATTTGGCGCGGATGACATGGACGGCACCGTGATCGAAGAGAAGATTTATCACGACGCCGGAGCGACCACGCCGCAGGGAATGCGGCGTCAGGAACTAGAGCGGCTGATTCGCGCCGCCGGGCGTGAGCCCATCGAGCGCGATACGCTTTATCGGCCAGTCACCCGTACGGAGACTTCGGTGACGGTAGCCGTATGATTCTTTACGCGCTAGTCCTTCGCTGCGCTCAGGATGACAAGCGTGTAGAGGACACGCCAACCATCCCAAGGGAGCTTACACACTACGGCTGCGCTCCAATCTCGAAGTTCACCGTCGAGAGCGCCAGACGATACTGATACTGTGCGTTCACATAACCGATAGCAGCGTCAGCCTGCTGCAGTTGCGCTTGGCTGAGTTCCACGATCGATCCCAATCCGAGCTGATAACGTTCCTGGGCCAGAGTCAAACTCAGATCGGCCTCTTTGGCGAGCTGTTGCGCCACCCCCACACGCTGAAACGCGGTATTGGCCGCAAGCCATGCGGTGTGCACGTCGCGGACCACGGCGTCCCGCAAGTCGCGAGTGCTCTCCGCCGCAGCCTGGGCACGATACTTCGCTTCCGAAGCTTGAGCTGTGGACAGGAATCCATTGAAGAGAGGAATGTTCATGTTGGCCCCAACCGCGCCATACCAGCTCGAGATGAAATAGTTGGGAAAGCAGCCTCCGAAGCAATCGGGACGTACGGGAGAGCCACCGACGATTCCGAGTCCGCTGATCGTAGGAAAGATCTGATCGCGCTGGGCGCGGCGGAACTTTTCCGCGGCTTGTTGGTCGAAGGTCAGCGCCTGCAGATCGGGGCGTTGCTGCAAGGCGGTTTTCGTGAGTACATCAATATCTGGTGGAGGAGAGGGCAGTTCAGCCTGCTCTTCGGTCAGTTCGTAGTTTACCTGCTTCTCGAATCCGAGAACCGCAGTGAGCGCGGCGATAGTGGAATCGACATTATTCTGTGCATCGAGTTGCAACAGTTGCGCCTGCGACAGGTTTACCTGGGCGAACGTAAGGTCCAGAGTCGATTTCAGTTTACTTTTCGCAAGTTCATCCACCTGGTGCTCAACCGATTGACGAGTAGTTACGGTCTGTTGCGCGACTTTCAGCAAGGCTTGCGCCTGCAAGGCGTTGTAGAACGCCTCATCGGTGGCCAGAACAATATCTTCTGTCGTCGCCAGGGCATTTGCGTTCTGAGCCTTCTCCCGCAACTTGGCTGACGAAACGAGATTCATCGTTCGTCCAAAGTCAGTCACCAGTTGGCTGGCCGTGATACCGCCACCGGCGTGAACGAGCACGCGCGAAGCGGTGAGCGCTCCAGCACCGATGCGGCTGCCTTCGTGGCCATCGACCGCGGTAATCTCTCCGCTGAGAATCGGCAATTCTGCCGACCGCGCTTCGCGATAGACCTGATGCTCCGCTAGCGCCAGCAAGCGGCCAACACTGATGCGCGGATTGTTCTTGATGGCAATCTGCTCCGCCTGACTGCGAGTCAACCGCATCACGCCGCTCGGCTGCTGAACTGCCTGTTGCGCGGAGTTCGCGGTGGAAGCCGTCTGTGCCGACTGTTGCGGAAAGCGGGCCAGCAACATGAAGTCGGGCTGCTGCCGCGCACTGGACCCCATGTTCGACGTCGGCTGCGGCTCCGGAGCAGCAGGCAACTTTGCTTCCGAGGCAGTTTGTGCCACACCGAAGGGCATTCCCAAAAACCACCAAAAGATCAGGCTAACGATCAAGAAATTTAGCCGAGTCCCTCTCGCATTCATTAGGCGTTCTCCGGCGAAGCGGTCGCGGTTTGCCGATTGCGCTTGCCATAAACCAGCAGATAAGCCGCCGGCACGATGAAGATGGTCAACACGACCGACGAAGTCAGGCCGCCGATGATAGCCCGCGCCATGGGAGCATATTGTTCCGCGCCGGTGCCCAGCTTCATCGCCATCGGAATCATTCCGATGATGGTGGCCAGCGAGGTCATCAGGATGGGGCGCAAACGCACGCGGCATGCGGTGATGACCGCATCCTTGGGCGACAATCCTTGCTGCTCAAGATTGTGGGCGAAGTCGACAATGAGAATGCTGTTGGAATCGGCGATGCCCACCAGCATCAGTACGCCCATCAGCGACATCACGTTCAAGGTGCTGTGCGTGAGCGGAAGAATGACGAGGACTCCGACGAATCCCATCGGAATCGCCAGCATGATCAGGAAGGGATCGACAAAGGATTTAAACTGCGCCGTCAAAATCAGGTACAGCAGGATAAAGGAGAGCACGAATCCCAGGGCGAAGCTGCTGAACGAGGCCTGCATACCTTGCACCATGCCGCGCAGGTTCACGCGAACGTTTTCCGGCCGCGGCATGTCTTTCAACACGTTCTCGATTTTCGTCCGAATCCCACCCAGATCCTCGCCGGATGGGGTGACATAGACATCCATGACGCGCTGAATCTGGTAGTGATCGACTTCGGTCGGAGTCTGGATATTCTTGATGTTCACCACCGTGTCCAAGGTCGTGGGTTGCGGAAGGTTGGGTGCGCGCAGCGGGATGTTCGTCAAATCGATGGAGTTGTGGATGGCGGCTTTGCCGTTTTCGAAATACTGGACGGTGAGATAGTAGTCATTGCCGCTCTTGCGATCGACCCAGTAATTGGGAGCGATCATGTAATTCGAGTTCAGCGCGGTGATGACATTGTCGACGACATCTTTCTGTGTGAGGCCTAACTCGGCTGCGTGCACGCGGTCCACGTCCAGCCGCAGGCCGGGATAATTCATGTCCTGCGGAATGTAAACTTCCCCGACTCCGGGCAGGCCGCGGATTCTGCCCGCCAGTTCCTGCGCCACGCCGTAGATTTGATGCAAGCTGGGGCTGCTGACCTGCACGTCGATCGGAGCAGGCATGCCCATATTGAGCACCGCATCGACCATCGATCCACTGGAGAAGAAAGTGCGCACGTCCGGGAAGTCATGCGCCATCGCCTTCTGTACCCGGTCTATGTATTCGAAGCTGCTCAGTTTGTGATCATCCTGCAGTTGCACCTGGATAGTTGCCGTGTAAGGGCCGGCATTGGTGGTGTACAGGGAAGAGAAATCAGGCACCACACCCAGGTTCGAAACCACCATCTTGAGGTCGGCCGGCTTGACCGTGTTGTGGATCAGATCCTCCACCTTGGAGACGTACTGCTCGGTGACTTCAATTCGAGTCCCGGTAGGAACTTTCAGGTTGATGGTGAACTGGCCGGCATCGGTTTGCGGGAAGAAGGCGAGGCCGAGAAGAGGATAGATCGCGAGGCTCAGAACGAAGATACTGCTGAGCACGGCAACGGTGAGCGCCGGTCGCTGCAGAGCACGCCGGACCCATACTTCATAAAAGTCGAGAACACGGTTGAAGGTGCGATTAAAGGCAGCGTTGAAGCGATCCCAGCGGGAATGATTGTCCGCCACCGTGGGCTCGATCTCGTACTCGGCATGTTCCTCATCCTTCTTATGCTCGACGGCGTGAGGGACTGCTTTGAGGAAGCGCGAGCAGAAGAGCGGAATCACGGTCATGGCCACCACGAAAGAGGCCAACAAGGAGAGACAGAATGCCAGTGCCAGCGCGGAGAACAAGAATTTGCTGACGCCGTAAAGAAATGTGACTGGAAAGAAATCGACTACGTCTACCAGTGTGGCAGCCAGCACTGCGAGGTTGACTTCAGCGCCCCCTACTTCGGCGGCAACCATGGGTGCAGCCCCCATCTCCAGATGGCGATAGATGTTTTCCAATGAAATGACGGAGTTGTCGATGACGCGGGAAAACGCGAGTGCCAATCCGGCCAGGATCATCGTGTTAATCGTGCTGCCCCACAGGTACAACACCACGAACGTCGCCAGCGCCGATAGTGGAATCGAGAGCAGAACAGCCGTCGTGGCGCGAAAGCTCCCCAGGAAAATCAGGATCATCGCGCTGGTCAGAATCAATCCGATGACGCCCTCGTGCAGCACCGTCTTCAGCGCTTCCTTTACATAGACCGACTGATCGAACACGATCGCCGTCGTCATCTGCTTGGGAATGTCATACAAGTGCTTGATCAGATCGCGGACGCCATTCACCACGGCAATGGTATTGGTGTCGCCGCCCTGCTTCATGATCGGAATGTAGGCGGAGCGCTGCCCGTCGATGCGCACGATGTTGGTTTGAATGCCGTGCGCGTCTTCGGCCTTACCAACGTCGTTCACTGTCACCCATGACTGGCCGTCGACCTTGATGGGGATATCCCCCAGCTGGTTCATGTTGTTGACCAGGCTGTTGGAGTAGACGTAGTAGTCGTACGGGCCCATCTTCACGTCGCCGGCGGGGAGAATGAGATTTGCGTTGTTGACGGCGTCAACCACATCCATGGGGCTGAGCTGGCGCGATGCCAGCTTGTAAGGGTCGACGTAAACCATGATTTGGCGGTACGTGCCGCCGAATACGCCCGGAATCTCTGCGCCGGGCACCACAGCGATCTGGTTACGGATCTGGAATTGCGCGTAATCGTGCAGCTGGGTTTCGTTAAGACCTTCGCCCTTCACGGTGACGAGCGCCACCGGCAAACTCGACGCGTCAAATTTCAGAACGACGGGCGGCAACGTTCCAGGCGGTAGTCGTTTCAGATCGGCCAAAGCGAGGTTCGACAGTTCGGTGACGTCTGCATCCGGGCTGGTCCCCGGTTGGAAATAAACGCGAATAATGCTGACCCCAAGCAGCGATCGCGATTCCATGTGGTCGATTCCGGCCGCAAGAGTGAAGAAGCGCTCCAGCGGATCGGTAATGTCGGTCTCGATGTCCTGCGGCGGCATTCCGGAATAGAACGTCGCCACCACAACCTCAGGCAGATTAATGGCAGGAAAGAGATCCACCGGCATCCGCACCAAGCTGGTCACGCCGATGACGAACAACACGAGGCAGACCACAATGATGAAATACGGGTTGCGGATTGAGAATCCGGGCATTGCGTTTCCTATTCTTGTCGAGTTCCCGCGCGAATCGATTGCTCAATCTTCAAGCGGTTTGAACCGCCTTGTTGCCATAAACCAGCAGGTACGCGGCTGGCACAATAAAAACCGTCAGGACAACCGAAGCCGTAAGCCCACCAATGATGGCGCGTGCCAGCGGCGCATACTGCTCGCTACCCGTGCCGAGTTTTAGCGCCATCGGTACCATCCCTATGATGGTGGCCAGCGAAGTCATCAGGATCGGACGCAAGCGCACGCGGCATGAGTTGATGACGGCTTCTTCCACTGACTTGCCTTGCTCTTCCAGACGATGCGCGAACTCGACAATCAGAATGCTGTTGGAGGCCGAGATGCCGACCAGCATCAGTACCCCCATCAGCGACATGACATTCAGCGTCGTCCCCGTTATCGGCAGTATCAAAAGCACTCCCACAAATCCCATCGGAATCGCCAGCATGATCAGGAACGGATCTTTGAATGATCGGAACTGTGCCACCAGAATCAGGTAAAGCAGCACGACCGACAGCGAAAGACCGATCGCAAAGCTACGGAACGATGCATTCATGCCTTGCACCATGCCACGCAAATTGATGCGCACGTTCTCGGGAACTTTCAGAACCTCGATCACGTGCTCGACTTCAGTCGACACTCGGCCCAGGTCTTCCGACGCGGGGGTCACATACACGTCGACCACACGTTGGATCTGGTAGTGATCGATCTCGGTCGGGGTTTGCACATAATTCACGTTCACAACATTCTTGAGAACGGATAGCGGCTGAGTCCGCGGCTGGGTCGCAGATGCCGGCCTGCGATCCGCCCCTTGGCGCTCTTTCTCCCCGGGGTGCAAGGGAATCTGTCCGAGGTCGACCATATTGTGGATGGCGGCGTTACCCTTTTCGAAATATTGAACGGTGAGGTAGTAGTCGTTGCCGCTCTTGCGATCGACCCAATAATTCGGGGCGATCATGTAGTTTGAGTTCAATGCGGTGATGACATTGTCGACCACATCCTTCTGCGTGAGGCCCAACTCGGCGGCATGCACGCGATTAACATCAAGCCGCAGGGCGGGATAATTTAGGTCCTGCGGTATATAAACTTCGCCCACCCCTGGCAGTCCTCGAATTTTTCCCGCTAACTCCTGCGCGAGGCCATAAATCTCACGCAGGTTAGGGCTGCTGACTTGCACGTCAATCGGTGCCGGCATACCCATGCTGAGCACGGCATCGACCATCGATCCGCTGGAGAAAAAGGTGCGGATGTCGGGATACTGCTGCGCCATGTTCTTCTGGACGCGGTCGATGTACTCGAAGCTGCTCAGGCTGTGATCCGGCTGCAATTGCACCTGCACGGTTGCCGTGTATGGCCCTGCGTTGGTCGTGTAGAGAGAGGAGAAGTCGGGCACAACGCCGAGATTGGAAACGATCATCTTCAAGTCGGTCGGCTTGACCGTGTGGCGAATGAGGTCTTCCACCTTGGCGATGTATTGCTCGGTGACTTCGATTCGTGTGCCGGTAGGAACTTTTAAGTTAATGGTGAACTGGCCGGCATCGGTTTGCGGAAAGAAGGCGACTCCCAACAGCGGATAAATCGCAAGACTGAGGACGAAGACTCCGCTCAGCACAGCTACGGTCAGCCCAGGACGCTGTAAGACGCGCCGAACCCAGAATTCGTAATAGTCAAGAACCCGGTTGAAGTTGCGGTTGAACGCCAGATTGAAGCGGTCCCAGCGAGAGTGATCTTTCGGCGCATCCGGCAATTCGTATTCCCCGTCTACGTTAGGGCGGACATTCGAGTGGGGAACAGATTTCAGAAATCGCGAGCAGAACAGCGGAATCACCGTCATCGCCACCAGGTAGGAGGCGAACAGCGAAATCACCACGGCGAGTGCGAGGGCAGTAAAGAGGAACTTGCTCACGCCGTAGAGAAAGGTAACGGGGAAGAACACCACGACCGTGGTGAGCGTTGCTGCCAGAACGGCCAGACTTACTTCCGCCCCCCCGACCTCGGCCGCCGACTCCGGCTTCGCCCCCATTTCCAGATGCCGATAAATGTTCTCCAGCGAAATGACCGAGTTGTCGATCACGCGCGAGAAGGCCAGCGCCAACCCACCCAAAATCATGGTGTTGATGGTGCTATTCATCATGTAGAGCGCCACAAACGTCGCCAAGGCCGACAAAGGTATGGACAGGAAGACAGCCGAAGTGGCACGCAAGCTGCCGAGAAAGATGAGAATCATCAAGCTGGTCAGCAGCAGGCCAATCAAGCCTTCGTGTAAAAGTGTGGCGATCGCCTCTTTTACGTACGCCGATTGATCGAATACAACCGTCGCTACCAGTTGCTTGGGGATGTCGTACAGGTGGCGGATCATGTCCTTAATGCCGTCGACCACCTGAATCGTGTTCGTGTCCCCGCCTTGCTTCATAATCGGCAGATAGACGGATCGCTGTCCGTCGACGCGCACCAGGTTGTATTGAATCTGATTTGCGTCCTGCGCCTTACCAATGTCATCAACCGAAACCCACGAAGTGCCCACGGTCTTGACGGGAATCTTCCCCAACTCATCCATGTTGTCGACGAGGCTGTTCGAATAGACGTAATAATCAAACGGGCCCATCTTGACGTCGCCTGCCGGCAAAATCAGATTCGAGGTATTTACCGCCTTGACCACGTCCATCGGGCTCAGTTGCCGTGACGCCAACTTGTAAGGATCGACGTAGACCATGATCTGGCGATACTTTCCGCCAAAGGGTGGAGGGATTTCCGCTCCCTTGACCACCGCGATCTGATTGCGAATAGTGAATTGTCCGATGTCGTGGATTTGGGTCTGGTCGAGCCCTTTGGCCTTCAGGGTGACCAGGCAAACCGGCAGGCTGGAAGCGTCAAATTTCAGTACCACCGGGGGAAGCGTGCCGGGGGGTAATCGCTTGAGATCGGCGAGTGCCAGGTTGGAGAGTTCAGTTACGTCCGCGTCGGCGCTCGTGCCCGCCTGGAAGTAAACCTTGATGATGCTGACTCCGAGCAGCGACCGCGACTCCATGTGATCGATTCCGCTGGCCAGCGTAAAAAATCGTTCCAGCGGATCAGTAATGTCGGTCTCGATATCTTGCGGCGGCATGCCAGAGTAAAAGGTCGCAACCACTACCTCCGGCAGGTTGATGGGCGGGAACAGGTCTACCGGCATCCGCAATAGGCTGGTGATGCCGATGACCGCCAGCGCCAGGCAGATGACCACGATGAAATACGGATTCCGAATGGAAAAACCCGACATGGTTGTTTCCTATGATTGAGGCATAGACACGCAACGCCCCACAGTTAACTGTTGTCGTGATACTCCATAATCTGCACGTTTTGCGGAGTCACTCTCTCGCCCGCTTTCAAACCGCTGCGATCGCTGACTACAACTTGCTCGCCTTCCTGCAGCCCAGAGACGATTTCCGCGTCGTTGGCTGTCTGAATCCCTAGCTTTACGGGACGGTCCTCCAGCACGTTGTTGCCATTCACGATAAAAACCGTGGTCTTATCGGCCTCGTGATTGATCGCCTGTAGCGGCACCGAAGGAATATCCTCGCGGTGTTCCAGCGTCAGGTTCGCCTCCGCATATAAGCCGGGCACAAGCACGCGATCCGGATTGCGCACATCCACTTCCGTGTGCATCGTGCGAGTGTCTTCCCGCACATCCACCGAGAAGCGAGCGACCTTCCCGGGGAGGTGCCGGTTAAGAGAAGGAACGTTGACTTCGACCTGATCCCCAATGCGAATGAACTTCACGTAACTCTCGGGAACGGGAATGACCAGACGAAAAAGGTCATCCTCGGATAGCCGCACCAGCGGCAGGGCCTGTGTGCTCGATCCCGTCCCCGCTTGCATCAGGGTGCCCAGATTGGCATAGCGCTCGGTGACCACTCCGGTGAAAGGCGCCGTGATTTTCGTGTAGTCATAGAGACTCTGGTCATGAATCAGTTTGGCTTTGGACGCGGCAAGTTGGCTCTGCGCCGCTTCCAGCGCGGCCTGGCCTGCGTCCGCTTGTGATGCCGCTGCCAGATCTTTGCCCTGCGCGTCATCCACCTCCTGCTGCGCCACAATGCCGGGCTGGCTCTCGAACACCCCGCTCAGCCGCGTGTATTCGAGATGCAAAGCTTTGTACTGGGCCTGGTAGCGCGCCAGTTCATGCTGTGCCCGCGTCACCTGGTTGTTCGCGTTCTTGATTTCCGCTTCGTCTACCTGCAATTGCGCTTCAAGTTCGGGAATCTCCAGCACAGCCATGACCTGTCCGGCTTTGACGTGCGTGCCGTAATCTACCAGCAGTTTCTTCACGAAGCCGGATTCTTTGGCGTACACATCAATCTCCTGGAAGGGCACGAGTTCGGACGACAACGTGATCTCCCGGCCGAGCGACTTTTTCGCCACCCGTGTGACGCCCACCGTAACTGTCGGTCCGCTGGCCTGCACGCGGCCCGACTGACCGCTATTGCACGAGGAGAGAACCATCGCCGCAGCGGCCGCCAGCGCCACTACGGCAAGCAAAAGGCCTCGGCTGCTTCGCTTGCGCAGCGCCTGCCACCCCCTGCACCCGTAATCCATTGTTTCCCCCTCGCTCATATCGATTTAATAATCTCGCCCAGTTTGGTCACCGAAAACCCGCTCGATCGGCAAAACTCGATCACTTTCTCTTCTTTTTCTTGCAACTCCGCCGCGACCTGCGGCACCTCTGCGGCAATTTCCAGCGGAATCGTCAGCACGCCGTGACGGTCGCCGTGCAGCAGATCTCCGGGACGCACGTCTAATCCAGCGATTTTGATCTTGGAACCGACATCGAAAATGTGAGCGTAGGCATGCGACACCGCGAGGTTGCCAGAGAAAAGCTGAATCCCCGACGCGCGCACCGAAGGCAAATCGCGCACTGCGCCATTCGTCAGGAAGCCCACACAACCCAGCGCTCTAAGTATGGCGGCATGAACATCGCCAACGAAGGCCCCTCGTCCAGGAGGATTGTCCATGTCTTCTAGGACAAGAACGCGCGGGGCCCGAATCGCGAGCATCGCATTCCATAAGTCGGAACGGTCGCGAAACGTTCTTCCTGCGATCGGCGGATCTTCCGCCCGGAGCCTCGCCGTGAACGCGTATCCCACCATGGGCGGAGCATCGGGGAATTGACAGTGGATGTCGGCATTCGTGAAGCCGGTGTTGCGCAGCCGGACGTTAAACTTCTCAATCGCGTTGGCGATTGTGCATGTATCGAATTGGCCGAGACATTCCAGTTGCTCTTGGGTCAGAAGCTGTTGCAGTGCCATCGTTTCATCCCTTCCAGGGAAAGTCTGTATCGGCACTTCGATGCCGCCAAGGCCATACGCGCTTTTCCACTTGGTACGCCAATGGCGGACGGTGAAACGTGGTTCAGGCCCAGGAATCTGCCAGAAATGGAAGATTCGAACTCATGCTGGGACGATCCCTTACATTTCAGGTTCGCCAACAGACTATGAAATTACTGTTAACGAACCGCTAGGAGAAGATTTCCGAAGAAGGTGGAGGCCGATTGTAAAGACTTTCATCAAACAAAACGCTGGGCATCGGTGGTCCAGCGGGTGAAACTCGAGGATAAAAATCCACTGTATCCAGCGTCGAGATGCAAGCCACGGGCGGATGCCAGGCTGCGGCGGTTTGTATCAGCCTTTGCCGAATCGGCGCCTGCACCATTTGCGAGTGCACGCTCGTCAAGGCCGGCGCGGAAGCATCCTCCATGCAGGTGTAGCGCGTCGCGACCCGTACCGTCAGCGAGCACACGGCAAGCAGAATAATCAGCGCACACCAACGCTGCTGCCGCTTCACGCTAGGGTCTATTAGCCGAAACATTTTGTAGATTTGCTGGAACACTGTGTTTTTACTATAGGAAACAGGGCTTCCGCAAGCACACGGAAGCACCTTCGTCACAATCCAGTTGGATGAATGCTCAGGCTAAGCAGGTTGTATCCGCCGGCTCTGGCCTTTGATCGGTGCTGGTGTCATCGCGATCCAGTTTGGACAACCTATCTTGAAATGTGACCGTGGTAACCAATCGCATGGTTACCCTCGCCATCCATCTTCTTTCGTTCAGTTTGCAGCGCTTCCCCTTCGTAATGCGCAGGTCGCGAGCCTCGCAACTAGACTCTCTGGCGGGGGTTTACTCTCGCATGACGAACTTCACCAAGTCGCTCTTAGTCCTTGCAGCGAGCGGTCTGTTGGCAGTCGGGTCCGCCGCGGCTCAACCTCAAAACAGCAACACTTCCGGCGCCGGCGCTGGACAAGTCGATCCCGGTCATCCGCGGGTCAATCAAGTGAACCGTCGGGAAACGCGTCAGCAGAACCGCATTGCCAACGGCATCAAGAATGGCCAGTTGAAGCCCGGTCAGACCGCCCGTCTGGAGCGCGGCGAGCAGCGCCTGCAGAACAATGAGAAGCGCGATATGGCCAAGGACAACGGCCACCTCACGAAGCAAAACCAGCGCCAGCTCAATCGTGAATCCAATCGCATGAGCAAGCGCATCTACAACGATAAGCATTCCAGCAAGTAGGACCGAGCATCTCCCGAGCTCCGGAAAGGTAGAGGAGAGAGCCGCGGATTCTGCGGCTTTTTTCTTTTGGTGCGGTTTGTTTTTCGTGCGCCTTTCCCGAGGACGCATTCCGTTTTACTGGCGGCAAGGCCTCTCTCTCGTACAGATTTGACTTGAAATGATAGGCTACGAGATTACGCATCAAGCAAATGCTGGGAGAGTCCTGCGCTCCTGAGGGGCAATTCCGGAAGCGCAAAGGGTACGAGGATACAAAGAGATCTCCTCGGTTTCGAACTTTATGGCAGTCGAATCGAAACAGGTAAGGCCCGGTCTGGATATGGCGGCGCTGACCGATGTCGGCCGCCAGCGCTCCAACAATGAAGACTCGTTTATTTATTGGGAACCTGTCTCGGACAAGGACTTCTCTCGCAAGGGGCGTCTTGCAGTCATTGCCGACGGCATGGGCGGATATGAAGGCGGGCAGGAGGCGAGCCGACTGGCGGTTGAAACCGTGCGCCACAGTTACGAAAACAGCGCCGAAGGGACCCAGTTAGCGCTGGTCGCGGGGCTGATCGCCGCCCACCAAACCATCCAGCGCTATGCCGCCGAACACCTCGAGTTCCAGGGCATGGGAACAACCTGCACCGCGATGGCGATTATCGATCATCAGTTGTACTTCGCCCACATCGGCGACAGCCGCCTCTATGTTGTTCGGAAGGATTCGGTGACGCGTTTGACTCGCGATCACTCCTACGTCGGACGACTGGTGGAAAGCGGCATTGTCCGCTCCGAGGACGCAGAATCGCATCCGCAGCGCCATATTTTGACTGCGGCCTTGGGTTCGGGAAGGGAACTGATGCCGGATGCTCCTGAACAACCTGTGCCACTGCGCAGGGGCGAAGCGCTCGTGCTCTGCACGGATGGACTATGGAGTGTCGTAAGCGAGCAGGAAATTGCCAAGATTGTGCGCTCGAATTCTCCAGAGGATTCGTGCCGCTCTTTGGTGAACCTGGCGCTGGAACGAGGCGGTCCCGACAACGTCACCGTGCTGGTGCTGTACATCTCAGCGTAAGTCTGCAAGAACCCATCTCACGCTCCGCTCGTTTCCCTTCTTGGCCCTTAGCGCTCCTTTTTGGCTCGGTTCGTTTTCCGCTTGCAACTGCAATTCGTTGCACATCAAAAGGTTTCAGCGTCAAATACTGCACCGTTTAAGTACCAGAAAATAAGGCAATTATTGGGGTGTTCGAGCAGTCGGCGAGTGGCACGCCGCATGCAATTACATGTAATCGAATTATGTCGACTAGAATAATAGACTTCATGGTATAGTGCTCAGAACGAAAGTGAAGGTCCTCGGTCGTTTCCCCCGAAACGCAGTACAAACCAAAAAGTGAGGATGCGCAATGAAAACCAGCGGGGCTGTACTTTTGGCAGTCATGATCGTGGCACTCGCCTCGGGGGCGTGGTCACAAACCGAAACCACATCGTCCGCGAACTCATCCAGCAAGAATGTAACTGCCAATTCGCTTGCCGCGGGAGCCGACGGAGCGGTGTCCGACGATTCATCGGCACCGATTCAACCGGCCTATGTGCCAACCAAAGAGCACAAGCCAGTCGCTGCTCGCCGCGATGGCCTGTGGTTCTCCACCAAGGATGGTTCGACCCATTTGCAGGTGCACGGCTATGTCCAGGCCGACGACCGAATGTTTGATTCCAGCACGAAAGGCGAAGAGGTGGACACGTTCCTCTTCCGCCGCATTCGTCCGCTGTTTGAGGGTACTCTGTTCAACGCCGTGGATTTCCGCTTTATGCCCGACTTCGGCCAGAACAATCCACAAATCCAGGAGGCGTTTCTGGAGGAGAAAACATTCAGCTTTGCCAAGCTGCGCGTTGGCAAATTCAAAGAACCAATCGGACTCGAAGTGCTGCGCTCCGACCGCGAACTGGTCTTCGCCGAACGCTCCATGGCTTCGGATCTGGCTCCGCTGCGTTACATCGGCGCGCAACTGTCCGGCTCTATCCTCTCGGACGCGATCGTCTATGAAGGCGGTTTCTTCCAGGGATCCAGCGATGGCTCCAACGCCATCTTTAGCGATTGGGGGCATTCCCACGAAGCGGTCGCCCGCCTCTTCTTGCGGCCGTTTGCGGCAAGTTCGATGACTCCCCTGAAGCAGTTCGGATTCGGGGTCGCCGGATCAGCCGGCGATCAGGAAGGCGTGATCGCCGGCCTGAAGACCGTGGGTCAGACGACATTCTTCAAATATTCCTCGAGTACATTCGCCGATGGACAGCACAATCGTCTTTCGCCGCAGGCGTACTACTACAACGGCCCGGTAGGCGTGCTTGCCGAGTATGTGATCTCGTCGCAAGAGGTACTCAACAAGAGCTACACCGGTCGCGTGAAGAATCAGGCTTGGGAAGTGACCGGATCGGTCATGCTCACGGGTGAAAAAAACAGCTATGCCGGGGTTCGTCCGAGAAATGCCACTGAGCACGTCAGCGGCTGGCGCCGCTTCGGCGGCGTGGAACTGGCGCTGCGCTACAGCCAGCTAGCTATTGATGGCGAGGCCTTCACACACTTCGCGAGCATTTCGAGCGCCGCTCAGCAGGCAAAGGAACAGGGCGTAGGGCTGAACTTTTATGTCAATCGCTACCTGAAGCTGGTCACCGATTTTGAGCACACCAACTTCACCATGGCACCGGGGAATAAGTCTCCTCTGCACGCTGAAAATGTGCTGATGAACCGGATTCAACTGGCGTTCTAACTGCCAAACAAGCTGATCCTTCGAAAACGGGAGCCGCGATGAATCTAGCCAGACCTCGCGGCTTTGTTGCCGGGATGACAAGTTGACGCCGTCTGGTTCACAATTCCCCGAGGCCCATTTGATCCAAGACAAGAAGATGAACTCCAGACGCCAATTCCTGAAACAAGTCTCCAGCACGGCCATTGCAGCTTCGATGCCGCTGGGAGGATGGGCTATGCAGCTCTCCGGGCAGGGCCGGATCCAGATACCTGGCGAAGACGGAATGATCGTGCGCTCGTTCCGCTTCGTTGATCTCGAATCGCCAGTCGAATACTTCAACAGTTGGCTCACGCCTGTGCCGCATTTCTTTGTGCGCAACCACATGCACGAGCCGAGCGAACTCAGCGCCGAGACGTGGCGACTTTCGATCGGCGGCGAAGTCGAGAAGCCGCTCACGATCACGGTCGCTGAACTGTCGAAAATTGAAACGCACTCGCTCGTCAACACGCTCGAGTGCGCGGGGAACGGACGCGGTTTCTACCGCCCGGAGGTTCCCGGTGTTCAGTGGGGCAAAGGCGCGGTGGGTACGGCCAGATTTTCCGGACCTCGACTGCGCGATGTGTTGCAGCGTGCTGGGGTGAAGCCTTCGGGGAAGCACGTGATGTTTCGCGGGCTCGACGAAGTGCCAGGCAAAGTTCCGCCGTTCATTCGCAGCGTTCCGATCGAGAAGGCACTCGACTCCGACACGCTAATCGCGACGCACATGAACGGCGCGCCGCTGACCAAGCGGCACGGATTTCCTGCTCGCGCGCTCGTGCCCGGATGGGTGGGCGCCGCTTCGTGCAAGTGGCTCACGGAAATCAAAGTGCTCGACTCGGAGTTTGTGGGCAACTTCATGAATCCGGGATACCGCATGCCCAACCATCCGGTGAAACCGGGGGAGGCTGTGAAGCCCGAAGATACGCATCCGCTGACGGCATTGAATGTGAAATCGGTCATCGCCGGCCCGTCCGACGGTTCTAGCGTGAAGGCGGGAATGGTCAGAGTGCACGGCGCGGCGTGGGCGGGCGAGGGTGATGTAGTGAAAGTCGAAGTCTCCGCCGATGGCGGCGCGAGGTGGAATGCCGCGACGCTGAGCCCAGATCATGCGCACTACGCCTGGCGATTGTGGAGCTACGAGTGGAAAGCTGCGCCGGGCGATTACAAGATTCTCTCCCGTGCGACGGATAGTCTAGGGCGGTTGCAGCCGGCCGAGGCAGAGTGGAATCCCAGTGGATATCTGTACAACGCCATCGATCAGGTGAAGATCCATGTTGCATAGAAATGTAAGTTCGCTGGCGTTCCTTGCTTTTTTCCTGGGGGCTGTTTTGCAGCTGCCGCGGATCGCGCCGGGACAAAACACGATGAAGGCTACAGCCGATCTGCCTCCGGGCGAGATGCAGGCGAAGGCGACGACGGCGTGCACGGAATGCCACGAGGCGCGAATCATCTTGCAACAGCGGTTGAGTAAGGCCGCGTGGACCAAAGAAGTGGACAAGATGACGAAGTGGGGAGCTCTTGTCGATGCGAGTGATCGTGATGCGCTGATCGATTATCTCAGCGGGAATTTCGGGCCGGATCAGCCGCCTTACCAACCGCCGCGGAGCGCCGAATGGGGCGCGAAGAAGACGAACTAGAAAAAGCGCTACCGACCCAGTTCGCAGGATGGGCTGCGCACTACGGTAGCGCCTCAAAGCTGGCCCAAATTCATCTCCAGAATAAGAATTTCAAGATCGCGCGGAAAGTATTGTGCTAGATACCTGCAACGCGCACGAGTAGGGATGCTTCGACCCCATCATGAAGTTCGCTTCGCGCTCTTCACGATTTCCGCTCAGCATGACCTCATCACTTTTTTTCTTGACCATCGGTTGCATCGGATGCGCCCTTTTCCGGGCGTAGGAGCGGGAACAGGATTACGTCGCGGATCGTGTGAGAGTCGGTGAGGAGCATGCAGAGACGATCGATGCCGATGCCGACGCCGCCAGCTGGCGGCATTCCATAGGACAACGCGCGGATGTAGTCTTCGTCCATCTGGTGAGCTTCTTCGTCGCCGCGTTCGCGTTCTTTCAATTGCGCTTCGAAGCGGCGGCGCTGATCTTCGGGATCGTTGAGTTCGGAGAATCCGTTGGAGATTTCCATCTGGCCAGCGAAGATTTCGAAGCGTTCGGTCCAGTCAGGCTCATCGGGTTTCTGCTTGGAGAGTGGGGAAACGGCAGTCGGGAATTCGTAGACAACGGTCGGCTGCATGAGATGTTCTTCTGCGACAGCCTCGAATAATGCAGCGATGGTTTTGCCCAGCGGTTCGTTGGGATCGTAGGCCATGTGGGTGTGAGCACGGTTGAAGCGGTCGACTAAGTTCTTCACGCCTTCGTTCGTGGCAAAGTCGGCCATCGTCGGCTTTGAGCCCGCGGCTTGGGGCCAGAAATGGATGACTGCTTCGCGCATGGTGAAGCGCTGCCAGTTGGACCAGTCGAGTTCGTGAACCACTTCCTTGCCGTCTTCCGTGAGGGTCCACTTCGACCTCGGCTCGCCGTTCACGGCTATGGCCGCCTGCGTGATCACGTCGGTGGTCACGTCGAGAATGCCCTGGTAATTGGTGTAGGCCTGGTAGGCCTCGAGCATGGTGAATTCGGGATTCCAGCGCCAGCCCAGGCCTTCGTTGCGGAAATTGCGATTGATTTCGTAAACGCGATCGAGGCCGCCGACCACGAGACGCTTGAGATAGAGTTCAGGCGCGATGCGGAGATACAGATCCATGTCGAGCGTGTTGTGGTGGGTGATGAAGGGACGAGCGACGGCGCCTCCGGCGATAGGCTGCATCATGGGAGTTTCGACTTCGATGAAGCCGTACGATTCCATGGTGCGGCGCATTGATTGAATCATCCTGGTGCGCTTGAGAAATACTTCGCGCACTTCGGGATTCATGATCAGGTCGACGTAGCGCTGGCGGTAGCGCAGTTCGATATCGGTGAGGCCGTGCCATTTTTCGGGCAGCGGCAGAAGGTCTTTGGTGAGGAAAGTAAGCTCTTCGACGTGAATGGTGAGTTCTCCGGTCCGGGTTCGGAACAGGTATCCGCTGGCGCCGATGTGGTCGCCGAGATCGAGGAGTTTGTACAGCTCGAACCCTTTTTCTCCGACCGCGTCTTTCTTGACGTAGATCTGCAGCTTCTTGCCGCCTTGTTGCAAGTGCGCGAATCCAGCTTTGCCCATGAGACGGATGGCCATAATGCGTCCGGCGACGCGGACGTTGACGCGGCTTTTGTCGAGTTCCTCGGCGGTTTTGTTGGAGTAATCGGAGAGGATCTGGTCGACCGTGTGGGTGAATTCGTACCGAGTGCGGTACGTGGGCTGGCCGAGAGCTTCAATCTGCTTGAGCTTTTCGAGCCTCAGCTTATAGATGTTTTCGTCGAGTGCCAATCAGGATTCCTTGCTCAGTGCGTTGTGAGGAAGGGAAATTATAAACGTTCGCCGCGCGCACGCTGCTGCGCTGGCGGAATCGCACGGTGAGCGCGAGTATGAGGACATACCCGGTCGATATTTTTGGACCGACCCGCGCTAAAACTGATTCCCGGTAGTCGTGGAATCTGCTAGGGCGGCCGGCTGGCAAAAGATTGATTCTAAAGTTCTTGCTTGAAAAATATTCCGGAATAACTACTTAGTGTTCCATTTGAGCTTTCGAATGGGGCTCCGCGAGCAACGCAAGGTGCCCCAGTCCGCTTCCGCTACGCGGCTGCTCCGGTCGACATGACACTGTCGTTGGTCGATATCACAACGTTTGTATTACCAGGAGCATGTTGAGCAGAAGATCGTGGCGGAGTGCCGGCGTTCGCGGGTCCATTGTGAGCTTGGTCTATTCTCGGTAAAGATTATTCGTCACATAAAACGGCGCGGACGCTGTGAAAACCTTCGGAGACGGGCTCTTTCTCACGATCTATCTCTCATCGAGGCGGTTGTGAAATTGCCAAGCATCGGCCCTTCATTGACTTGCCATACATCTCGCCCTAAGATTTCAGCCCAATGATTGGCCAGGTCATCTCGCACTATCGGATCGTGGAAAGGCTCGGCGGCGGAGGCATGGGCGTGGTGTACAAAGCCGAGGACGTCAAGCTCGGACGTTTTGTTGCGCTTAAGTTTCTGCCTGACGATGTGGCGAAAGATCCGCAGGCTCTGAGCCGCTTTGAGCGCGAGGCTAAAGCGGCGTCGGCGCTGAACCATCCCAACATCTGTACGATCTACGAGATTGACGATCAGCATGGTCAGGCGTTCATCGCCATGGAATACCTCGATGGGGTGACGCTGAAGCATCGGATTGGCGGCAGGCCATTGGATCTGGAAATCCTGCTGCCGCTGGCGATTGAAGTTGCCGATGCGCTCGACGCCGCGCACGCCGAAGGAATCGTGCACCGCGACATCAAGCCAGCGAACATTTTCGTGACCAAGCGCGGACACGCGAAAATTCTCGACTTCGGCCTTGCCAAGGTAAGCCTGGGGCAAAGTTCGTCGACCCAGATTGCCGCCTTGAACACACAGACCGGGTCAGTGCAGGAAAAAGATTTGACCAGCCCCGGAACCATGGTTGGGACCGTGGCCTACATGTCTCCGGAACAGGTGCGGGCGAAGGAATTGGATTCCCGCACCGATCTGTTTTCGTTTGGTGCGGTGCTCTACGAAATGGCGACGGGCGTCCTGCCGTTTCATGGGGAGAGTTCCGGAGTGATTTTCAAAGCCATTCTCGACTCGGTTCCAACTCCGCCCATTCGGTTCAATCGCGATCTGCCGCCCAAGATGGAAGACATTATTTTCAAAGCACTGGAAAAGGATCGTAATCTCCGCTACCAGAATGCGGCGGACATTCGGACGGATCTGCAACGCTTGAAGCGCGATACCGATACAGGGCGTGCGGCCGTAGCTAGTTCGGGTTCCGTACCGGCGGCCGTACAGGAATCGGATCCGCGCCACATGACTCCACAGCCGGTTCGGCTGGAGTCGGGCGTTACTCCTGCACCGCCGCTGAGTGCCTCTGCTTCGGGAATGAGCGCACCGTCCGCGGCCGCTGCGTCATCTACGTCTGCGGCCTCGGGAATTGCTGCAACCGCGGTGCCAGGTTCCCGCAAACGACTTGTGCCCATTCTGGCTGGCGCGGCGGTGGTGGCCCTTGCCGTTGCCGGGGTGTTTTACTTCCGGTCTCGGCAGACTCAAGCGCTCACCGAAAAGGACACGATTGTGCTGGCTGACTTCGCCAACACCACGGGAGACACCGTTTTCGATGAAACCTTGAAGCAAGCGTTGGCCGTGGATCTGGAGCAGTCCCCGTTTTTGCAGGTGATTCCACAGTCTCGAGTGCAGCAGACACTCGCGTTCATGGGGCGCCCGCCGAACGAGCGGTTGACCAATGATGTGGCTCGCGACCTCTGCCTGCGCGTGGGAAGCAAAGCCATGCTTTCGGGCTCGATCGCCAGCCTCGGCAGCCAGTACGTGGTGACTTTGAACGCGGTGAACTGCCAGAGTGGCGATTCGTTGGCGCAGGAGCAAGAGCAGGCGGGCACCAAAGAGCAAGTGCTTGGCGCTTTAGGTGGTGCAGCCTCGAAATTGCGGGCGCGGCTGGGCGAATCGCTGGCGTCCATTCAAAAGTTCGACACGCCGATCGAGCAAGTTACGACTTCGTCGCTTGAAGCATTGAAAGCTTTCGCTACCGGGAACACGGAATTCGATCAGGGAAACGAGACCGACTCATTGAAGTTTTATCGCCGGGCGGTCGAGCTTGATCCGAACTTCGCCTGGGCTTATGCACGCATGGGAGTGATTTACAGCAATGCTGGTGAAAACGAGAAGGCGATCGAGGTTACGCGCAAGGCTTACGAGCTGAGAGATCGCGTCAGCGAAAGGGAGAAGTTTTACATCACCGAGCACTACTACCAAACCGTGACGGGTGAGCACGAGAAGGAGATGGAGACACTGGAACTGTACGGGCAGACGTATCCCAATGACTCCATTCCTCCCAATAACCTGGCGGTGGGATACGAGCAAGAAGGAGAGTATGCCAAGGCGGCTGAGAAAGCACGTGATGCAGTTCGTCTCGAGCCCAATTCTTCCGGAGCCTGGGGCAATGTCATTTACGCCTATCTAGGATCGAACCGTCCAGATGAAGCCCAGCAGACCCTACAGCAAGGGTTGCAGCGTTTTCCCAATGGAGAGTTCTTGCACTTTGTCGCTTACTTTGGTGATCTCTCCTCCGGCAAATCAGCCGACGCAGACCGGGAGCTGGCATGGTCGAAGGGGCGCGATCTGGAATACCGGTTTCTGGAAAAGCAGATTGCGGCTCTGCAAGAGCAAGGCAAATTGCGAGCATCGGAAGACATTACCAAACAGCTGCTGGACACCGAAAAGAATCACGGCCTGAATGAAGCGGCGGACGGCGATCTGGGATGGCTGGCCATGGTGCAGGCCGATTTCGGCATCTCTGATCGTGCGCTGCAAAACGCGGTGCAATTGTCCAGCAGTTCGAGCCGGGCGGCAGTCACGTATGCGGGTTATGTGTTTGCCACTTGTGGGCAGGGGCAGAAAGCCGAAGCAAGCGTGGCGAAGTTGAATCATGACTATCCGCTCGACAGCTTCCTGCAAAAATCAGAGCTTCCGCAGATTCGGGCGCGTGGGGATTTGCAGCGGGGCAATGCCGCCAAGGCTGTCGACGATCTTCATCCAGCGGAGGCGTACCAGTTCGGCTATATCGAGTTGGGTGTTCCAGCCTATTTGCGCGGACTAGCATATTTGCAGACCAAGCAGGGAGCGGAGGCGGCAGCCGAATTCCAGCATGTGCTCGATAATCGTGGAGGCTCGGGCGCCATGCCCTACGTGGCGCTCTCGAAGCTCGGACTGGCACGCGCGGCAATGCTCAGCGGCGATAACGCGAAGGCGCGCGTGGCCTTTCAGGATTTCTTCAATCTCTGGAAAGACGCCGACCCCGACATTCCTATCCTGAAGCAAGCCAAAGCAGAGTACGCGAAGGTGAAATAGCTGCGTACGCATGCTCGGGAGGCCGGGAACCAACCGGTGCGGCAGTTACAGGCAATGACTGCGGCTACGGCTGAATTTCGGCGTGGAGCAGCTTAGGGCCTGTGGGCGTCTGGGTCGCGGGATTGTCCTCGGCGGTTACGAATACCTCAAAATCTTCCCTCGGGACAGTGGCTTCGAAGTTGCCCTTAAGGTTATCGCCTACCTTAAGAGTTCCCTGATTCTGTGCCTCTTTGCCGCGAGGCTGGACCCACACGACATAGTTCTGCTTTGCGGGACTGAGAGAACCCGGTTTCGCCAGGTGGTCCACATCGATTTTGAGGTGAAGGTTGCCGTTGTTGTCTTTGCTGATGTGCGCCTTGCCGGAGGCGGCCGGGACGCTGGGATCAGCAATCATTTGCTGGTCCGAAGCCGCGGCGGCGCAGACCAGCCCGAAAGCCAGTAGAAATGCATAAATAGCGTACTTCCGCATCATCATTGTCATCTCCGTATTTCTTGCCTGCAAGAAAGATGCTAAAACCGGGCGGGCAGTTGTGAGTTGTCGAGCGTTCGCAGCAAGGCGGAGGATCGGTGCGGTTCTACTGCGAGGCGGCCTGGACTACAGTTTGCGCGGGCTAAGGTTCTCGAGCGGAGGGAAGGAAACGGGAGTGATGACGGAGCGCTCCGGCGGCTGGGTTCCGTTGCGGAGGGCGGATACGAGAATCTCAATGGCCATGCCGGTGAATGGGGCGATATAGATGGTGGCGGCGAGCAAATTCTTCTTGACCCAAACTTGACCGGTGTTGGGCTGTCCATCGCAACCGGTGAAGGGCAATGCGAGCCAGCGGTCGCGGGCTTTCAGGTCCTGAAGCTGCTCGAATGTCTTTCTGGCTCCCATGGCCATGGCATCGTCTTGCGCAGCGACGAGATGAATGGATGCCTGTTGTGAGGTGGAAAGCTTCAACCACGAGGACACGGCGCGGGTGGCGCTTTCGGCGGTCCAGTTTGCCTTCAGCAGGGTGAGTTGAACGTTGGGCGGCTTGGTTTCGAGCATGCCGAGGGTGCGCTTCTGCGCAGAGGAACTGCGCGAAGGGCCCTCGATGTACAGGACCGAGCCGCCATTGCGGAGCAGGGCAGCAAACTGGCGTCCCTGGATGCGTCCGATTTCGCCGTTATCAGCGCCTACCGAAAAGACGGGAGCGGCCGAGTGATTGCGAAGCTCGGCGATGTAATCCGGGTGCCGGTTGAGGACCGCCCAACCGATTCCAGTGGCAATGGCCGCCTTGGCCACCTGGGGCAAGGCGATGCTTCCGACAGGTTCCAGTATGATCGCGTCCGGGCGCGATTCTTTCGGGCGCTGGATCGCCTTGACTACCTGGGTGCTCTGATTCACGGCATCGTCTTCGGCAAACACGATCTCGGTATGGACTCCTAGTTGGCGCGACACGTCTTCGGCGCACTTGGCCTGGGCCAACTGGAAATCGTTCTCGCCGCTCTGAAGAGAAATCAGAAATCGCAGAGTCTTCATAGTTGCCGACAGGAGCGTCCTGCGCAGTAACGATACTCATTGTAGAGGAGGACGTCGCGCAACAGCTTCCATTCGAGCCGCGAAGAACCCGGCCACGATGGAACCGTGAGTTTTTGGTTGGCGTAACAGTTGTTACCATGGTACATTGGTACACGTGATGGATGATCTCAAACTGGAAATTGAGCGGGTGCAGACCGGGGTGCGGATGGAGAAGCGCATCCTGAAGGTGTTGAAGGCCTTTGCGGAATATCACGATATGACGTTGGGCGACGTGCTGGAGGGAATCGTTTTGCATGCGTTCGATGGGAAAACGCCGTTCAGCCCGGCGTCGCTGGAGAAGATTCGGGAGTTGAAGAAATTTTATGAATTGGACCTGGACTCGAGCGCTAGCCATCGGTTGCGGGAGATCAAGAGAAAGTCGGGGCGGAAGGGGTAGGCGAAAATCCTCAGATTAAGAATTGCGGCCAGAGGCGAACTCCCGTAAGAAACGCAAGGTCCTTCGACTCCGCGGAATTGAACGCAAGTCAGGTCGTCATGACAGGTTCGTTAATGATTCGAGGAGGCGGGGATGAGTATTTCAAAAGAGAAGGTGGGAATTTGCGTGTTGCGATGGTCGTTGGGCATTGTCATTCTAATCGAATCGATTCTGTTCCTGTTGCCTGCCGGGGCGCATGGTTTTGCGCGCACGCATATGCCGGGCATCATTCGCTGGATTCTGGGACTGGGGGAAATAGTGGGATGCGTGTTGCTCCTGATTCCTCAGACCGTCGCGCGGGGAGCCTGGCTGCTGCTGGCGGTGTTTGTACTGGCGATTCTCATTCATTTGCTGCATGGGATGTATGGCGTGAGCAATCTCGTAATCTATGCGGCGGCGGCATTCGCCATTGCAGTGGAGAAATAGGACGTTATGTTTTCACCGCAGGAACCACGGGGGAGCACGGAGCAGTCTTATGGGATCTGAAACTTCTTCATTGATGGTGGCGCGGCAGGTTTCGCGGACGGGTGAGTTTGAGTTAAGGTGTGGTGCGGATGCGGCGTTTCCTCTATTTAGCCCGGAGGGAGAGCGGAAGTGGATTGCGAGTTGGGATCCGCGGCCAGTTTTTCCGGAGACGATTGAGTTCCGGCGGGACACGGTGTTTCGCGAGGGTTTGGGCGCCGAGGAAACGGTATGGGTCATCGTGGATGTGGACTGGGATGAACATCGGGCAGAGTATGTTCGGGTGGCGGGGGCGTCCCATACGGCGCGCATCGTGGTGAAGATCGATGGGATAGGGGCGGATCGCTGCCGGGTAAGCGTGAGTTATACCGTGACTGTTTTTGTGGAGCGCGAGGCACGTCTCCTGGAGGCGTTTGCGGGATCTGCGTACGAGGAGAGGATGTGGAAGTGGCAGAAGCAGATTGAGGAGCATCTGGATACCCGGAGTAAAATGCCGTCCGAAAATTTCCGTTGAGTCCCAGCCGCGTAGAACACAAGCGCCCTCGACTCTGCAGGATTGCCTCAAAAGCGACAATTCTGCCGCGCTCGGGATGAAAAAATAGCTCAGAAGGAAACCAAGAAATTCTCGATTCCCGTTATCGTTTATCATTCCACCTCGTCCAACCCAGGATGCGAGGCGAAGCATGCGAACTATCACATCCACCATTCTTATTCTGATCGGGGCGACGTTTGTGCAGGCACAATCCATCCACAATGGTGAAGATTTACTGCGAGCTATGCATGAGCGGTATCAAACGACGTGGTATCGGACGCTGATATTTGAGCAAAAGAGCACTACTTACAAGCCAGACGGGACCAGCAGTGCGGAGACCTGGTATGAGGCTGTGCTGCTGCCAGGGCGGTTGCGGATCGACGTGGCGCCGCCCGAGGGCGGTAATGGATTTGTGATGGTGGATGGCACACTGAGCATCGTCAAGAACAATCAGGTTACGGCGACGCGTCCGTATGTGAACATGCTGCTGGTGCTGGGGTTCGATGTGTACGGGCAGGATCCGGAGACGACGATCAAGGTGGTCAAGGGCGAGGGATTCGATCTGTCGAAGCTTCACGAAGAAATGTGGGAGGGGCATCCGGCCTATGTGGTGGGGCCGGAGGATAATTCGAAGGGGCGGCAGTTCTGGGTTTCGAAGGATACGCTTTTGTTCTTGCGCGTGATTGAGCCTGCGCCCTCGGACGCGGCGAAGATAGATGACATCCGTTTTGAGGACTATCATCCGCTGTCGGGAGGCTGGGTAGCCGAGCGGGTGGAAGTGCACTCCGAGGGCAAGATGGTGTTTTCCGAGGATTACAGCGATATCCGGGCGAACGTGAAGTTGCCGCCGGAAACTTTTGATCCCAGGCAGTTCGCGGGAACGCATTGGGAAGGGAAGTGACAAGAGTGTCTTAGCCTTGGTGAGAACTTGACGCTCGGCCGGAGCCAAATTCGGCCCGCAAGGGACCCTTCGCTTCGCTCAGGATGAGAGTGCGAAGGATCTCACAGGAGCTCTAAACGCGAGCGGCGAGGATCTCCGTAGTCAATCTTGCCCTGCTCATGCCTGGCAGCAGTAGAATAGTCGGGTAAATTCCATCCGTAAATTTCAGGAAGTGGCTCATGATCCAGCTGAAAGTAAATGGAGTCGCGCAAGAATTCGACGGCGATCCGGAGATGCCGTTGCTGTGGTATCTCCGCGACGTGTTGGGACTGACCGGCACGAAATATGGGTGCGGGATGGCGCTGTGCGGCACTTGCACCGTGCTGGAAAACGGCAAGGCAATTCGTTCGTGCACGGCGGCGATGAGCAGTATGGGTGGTAAGGAAATCACGACAATCGAGGGAATCTCTGCTCATGGGCCGCATGCGGTGCAGAAGGCTTGGGCGGAAGTAAATGTGCCGCAATGCGGCTATTGCCAGACGGGGCAGATCATGCAAGCGGTATCGCTGCTGGCCTCGAAGCCCAAGCCGAGCGATGAGGACATTGACGACGCGATGGCGGGGAATATTTGCCGATGCGGAACGTATCAGCGCATCCGGGCCGCGATTCATGAGGCGGCGAAGGAGACGGCATGAGCACTGCAGAGAAGAGTTTTGTGGAAGATCTAGTAGTGGAAAACGTGTCGCGGCGGAGTTTTCTTTCGGGGATGGTTTCGGCGGGAGCGTTCGTTTTATTTATTGGCAAATCCCCACTTCTCGCAACTGCGGCAAGAAGTGGGACCAGAGCGGGGACGCTTCCCGGGAACGTGGCTGCCAATCCTTCGATTGACGCTACTGCGTTTCATCCGGGGGTTTATGTCGGTATCGACACTGACGGCACCGTCTACATCATTGCGCATCGGACGGAGATGGGGAATGGCGTGCGGACGAGTTTGCCACGCATTTTGGCCGACGAGTTGGATGCCGATTGGGCGCGGGTGAAGGTCATCCAGGGCGACGGGGACGAGCGGTATGGATCGCAAGATACCGATGGGTCGCATTCAGTGCGGGACTTTTTCGATCCTTTGCGGGAGGCGGGAGCTACGGCGCGATTGATGCTGATTCGTGCGGCTGCGCAGCAATGGGGCGTGCCGGAGGCGCAATGCGTGGCCGACCCAGTGCACTTTGTCTCGGATAAGAATTCGAGCCGGCAGCTTGGATATGGAGAGTTGGCGGCGATTGCAGCGAAGCTTTCGGTGCCGAAGAGGGAAGAATTACAGTTCAAGTCGCCGAACGATTGGCGCTATATCGGCAAGCCCACGCCCGGATACGACGTCACGGATGTATGCGCGGGAAAGGCGCTTTACGGAATGGATGTTCGCGTTGACGGGATGCTGTATGCAGCCATTGCGCATCCGCCGGTGTTGGGCGGAAAAGTGAAATCAGTGGATGATTCGGCTGCGTTGAAGGTAATGGGCGTGAAGAAGACGGTTCCCATCGATCCATTTACGCCACCACACGCATTTCAACCGCTTGGGGGCGTGGCCGTGATTGCGGATAACACCTGGGCTGCGTTCAAGGGGCGCGACAAGTTGAACATTGTTTGGGACAACGGTGCGAATGCCTCGTACAACTCGGCTGAGTTCAAGAAGGAGTTGCAGAACACAGCGCGGCAGCCGGGAAAAGTGGTGAATAACATCGGCGATGCGGAAGCCGAATTTGCGAAGGGCGGGAAGATTTTTGAGGCGGAATACTATGCGCCACATCTGGCGCATGCTTCCATGGAGCCCCCCGTAGCAGTGGCTGATGTGCGGGGCGACAAAGCGACAATATGGGCGCCGACGCAGGATCCTGTGGGCGCGCGGGAGCAAGTGGCGAAGTCTCTGGGCATCAAGAAAGAGGATGTGACCTGCCACGTGACCTTGCTGGGCGGGGCATTTGGACGGAAATCGAAAGCAGATTTTTCCGCGGAAGCGGCGGTCCTCTCGAAAAAGACGGGGAAGCCGGTGAAGGTCGTTTGGAGCCGCGAGGACGACATCAAGTTCGACTACTTCCATTCTGTGGCGGCGATGTACATCAAGGCATCGCTTGACGAGAAGGGAATGCCGAAAGCCTGGCTGCAGCGCTCGGTGTTTCCGCCGATTGCGTCGACTTTCGAGAAAGACGCGGTCTACGGGGACGAGGTGTCACTGGGATGGGATGTGTCGCCGTTCGACATTCCCAATTTCCGCTCAGAGAACGGGGCAGCCAAGAATCATGTACGGATTGGGTGGCTGCGGTCGGTAGCGAACATTTATCACGCGTTTGCAGTCCAGACGTTCGCGAATGAACTCGCCCATAATGCTGGCCGCGATCCGTATGAGTATTTGCTCGCGTTGATTGGATCGGATCGCGTGATTCCTCCGGTGGATCCGGAACAGAAAGCGGTTGCGGGGAAGTATCCGTTCGACACGGCACGGCTGCGGCGCGTGGCGGAATTGGCGGCGGAAAGGGCGGGTTGGGGAAAGAAGGAATCCGGGAAGGGAAGCGGGATGGGGATTGCTGTGCATCGCAGTTTCCTGACTTATGTGGCTTCGGTGGTTGAGGTGGAAGTGGACGATCAGGGCACGGTGCGGATTCCGCGTGTGGTAACGGCGTTGGATGCGGGAATCGCCGCGAATCCGGACATGGTGCGAAATCAGTTTCAGGGTGCGGCCGTGTTTGGGACGAGCTTGACGCGAACCGGCGAGATCACTGCCACGAATGGCGTCGTGGATCAATCGAATTTCCACGATTATCCGGTGGCGCGGATGAATGACGCGCCGATGCAGGTGGATGTGCACATTGTGGAGAGCAGCGCGCCTCCGGCAGGAGTGGGAGAGCCGGGCGTGCCGCCGATGGCTCCGGCGATTTGTAATGCGATCTTTGCCGCGACCGGGAAGCGGGTGCGGGAGTTGCCGCTGAGCAAGAATGGTTTTGCTTAGAGACTCACCATAGGGGTTCACAGGGGAAATCCTGGTTCATGCTCATGCTGGCTTGAACCTCGGGTGAATCCGCGCTAGGATGGCGTGCTGCGCGGAGTTTATCGATGCCGGAAAATTACGTTCCTATTTTTATCTTCGTAGCTATAGTCGGCACGCTGCTGCCGATTACGTTGTTGCTGGCCAAGCTGGTGCGGCCGGACAATCCCAGCAAAACCAAGTTGATGCCCTACGAGTGCGGTATCGATCCGGTGGACAATGCGCGCGGGCGTTACACTGTGCGGTTTTACATTATTGCCATCCTGTTCGTCGTCTTCGATGTGGAGACCATTTTTCTGTTCCCCTGGGCGGTGAAGTTCAAGGCATTCGGCCTGTTTGGGCTGATTGAGATGCTGATCTTCCTGGCCATCCTTATCGTGGGATATGTATGGGTCTGGAAGAAGGGCGCGCTGGAGTGGGTGTAGGCGGGGGGGCGAAAACTCCGATTGAACGCTTCACAGGGCCTGAAGGGCCGCTCTTCCACGGTGGACCACAATGTCGAGTACCCCTCCACTTTCCGCGATGGACTCCTCTCCGGCTGAAACTTTTGCGGCCAGCCGATGGACTCAGGGGAATTTTCTGTTTCCGACGAAACTCGTGATCAGCCCGCAGCGGGTGAGCCGGGTAAAATCTCGACTCTTCGGCAGCAATGAAGAGAGTATTGCCATGTCGAAGATTGCTTCGGTGCACATTTCGACAGGCGTGTTCTGGTCGGAAATTGTGATTGAGTCGACGGGTGGGACGGATCCGATTACCAGCCACGGACATCGCAAGAAGGATGCGCAACGCATTCGGGATTTGATCGAGACATACCAGGCGCAGGCGCGCGGTTGAGGCGCGTCCGCAAAAGCAAACACAAAGTCCCTCGATTTCGGTGAGCGCTCAAATGGCGAGCGTCACGGGATGACAACCGTCACACTGACTCCGATCGCTCGCGGTTGGATTCTGGCATGAGATGAGGATTCTTCGACTCCGTGACCGCCTTGCTTCGGGGCAGCGATCAGCGCGCGCAGAATGATATCGCGAAAATATCGAAACAACGCTATTCGGGCTTCCCTTCCGCGTTGACACTATCCGCTCAAGCTGATAAAAGTGAACGTTCTCGCCGAATGATCCCTGCGTCGGAGCCTTTGCCGTCGCCCTATGCCGGACGAAACGAAATCGCCCTCGACACCGCCGACCGAAGGTGAGTCGAAACCGACGGCGGAGCATCCCGCAACTCCCGGCGGAGTGAAATCGACACCGTCAGGTTCGGTTCAATCGGAAAACAAAGCGCGCTCGGAGCAGCCCGCACCTGCTAGTACTGAAAAACCTGCTGCTTCTCCGGTAAAGCCTGCTGCGCCTGCTACACCGGCGAAACCGGCCGCTGGGGGGACTCCTGCGGCCAAGCCGGCTGCGCCCGCGGCTGGGGGCCATCCGGCGCCCCCGAAACCTGCAGGGCCCGCACCTACGCCATGGGATTCGCCAATGATTGCGCGTCTCAAGCGAGAGTATGGATCGGGAATTGAGCCGCTGACATATCTCGGGCAGAACTATATGGCGGTAGACCGATTGCTTATTCCGGAACTGTTGCAGGTGCTGCGGGATGAGGAGCAGTTCGACTATTGCGTCGACATCACGGCGGTGCACTATCCCAAGCGCGAGAAACAGTTCGATCTATTGTGGATTTTGTATTCCTTTGCGCGGAATGAACGCATTCGGGTGAAGACTTTGATCGCGGAAGGGGAGAGCGTGCCGAGTGCCGTGCCGCTCTGGACCACGGCGAACTGGCTGGAGCGGGAAGTATTTGACATGTTCGGGATCAAGTTTGAGGGGCATCCGGACTTAAAGCGGATTTTGTTGCCGGAGGGATGGAAGGGATATCCCTTGCGCAAGGATTACGGGATTCTGCAGCAGGACACGGAATGGGTGCAGATCAATTTGGGGATCGAGAGCGGGCAATGAGGCAAGTCAAGGCGATCAGGACGACAAACCATGGCAGAAACAACCGAGGATTAACGACCAACGACTGATCTCATGCCCGATCCCAAGACACTCTCGCCGTCTCTGGAAGCGCATGTTGACTCGCGCGACGAGACATTTCTCGATTCCAACGAACTCGTCATCAACATGGGGCCGCAGCATCCGGCTACGCATGGCGTGCTGCGAGTCATTTTGCGGCTCGATGGCGAGAAGGTTCTGGGGCTCGAGTGCGTTATCGGGTATCTGCATCGTGGCGTAGAGAAGATTGCCGAAAACCGCACTTATACGATGTTCAATCCGTACGTGGACCGCATGGATTATGTGGCGGCGGTTTCGAACGGATTGGGATATTGCGAGGCGGTCGAGAAGCTGCTGAATGTGGAGGCACCGCCGCGCGCGCAGTACATTCGCGTCATCCTGACGGAGCTAAACCGGATTGCCAGCCATCAGCTGTGGCTGGGGACGCACGCGCTCGATATCGGTGCGATCACGCCGCTTTTCTATACCTTTCGCGACCGGGAAGAGATTCTCAAGATTTTCGAAAAGTATTGCGGGGCGCGGCTGACCACGCACGCGTTTCGCATTGGCGGGTTGCAGTATGAGGCGTACGACGGCTTCGAGAACGACGTCAAGAATTTCGTCTCGTTCGTAAAGCCGAAGATCGATGAGTACGAAGAACTGCTAACCACAAATCGAATTTGGTTGGAGCGGACCAAGGGCGTGGGAGTGATCTCGGGCAAGGATTGCATCGCGCTGGGCGTAACTGGGCCGGTGCTGCGGGCGAGCGGCGTGAAATGGGATCTGCGCAAGGCGCAGCCGTATGCGAACTACAAGAATTTCAATTTTGAAATCCCCACGGGCGCGAACGGCGATACGTACGACCGGTACATCGTGCGCATGATCGAGATGCGGCAATCGCTGCGGATTATCGAACAAGCCGTGGAGGGAATTCCCGAGGGCCCGATCATGGCGAAGGTGCCGAAGGTGATCAAGCCGGCGGTGGGAGAGGTGTATCACTCGATCGAAGCCCCCAAGGGAGAGTTGGGATATTTCATCGTCAGCGACGGATCGACGCAGCCGTACCGGGTGCGGGTGCGGCCGCCGTCATTTGTCAACCTGCAAGCGCTCGACATCATGTGCCGCGGGCAAATGGTGGCGGACGTGATTGCGGTGATCGGTACCCTCGACATCGTTCTGGGCGAGGTGGACCGGTAATGCACGCCGTTATCGACTACATCCAGTCATATCTGGGCAGTAATCAGACGCCTGGGGCGGCGGGGAACTTTTTCTGGGCCACTGTTTACATTCTGCTGGTGTTTGTCGGGCTTTCGATCGCGGTGATCGCGATGAACTGGCTGGAGCGGAAGATCCTGGCTCATATGCAGGTTCGCCTGGGACCGATGCGCGTGGGTCCGCATGGATTGCTGCAGCCAATCGCCGATGCTTTGAAGCTCTTGCTCAAAGAAGATTTGATTCCAGCCGAGGCGGACAAGACCGTCTTCTGGATCGCTCCGTTCATCGTGACGCTGGCGGCGTTCACCGTGTTTGTGGTTGTTCCCTTTGGGCCGACGCACGCCATTACCGATATGAACATCGGGATCCTGTTCATGCTCGGCGTGTCTTCGCTGAGCGTGCTGGGGATTGTGACTGCCGGGTGGGCTTCGAACTCGCACTATCCGCTGATCGGGGCGTTGCGGTCGAGCGCACAGATGGTTTCGTATGAAGTCGCGATGGGATTGGCGGTGGTCTCGGTCATTCTGATGACCAGCCTGAATGCAACGGGCACCGGCACCCTGAGCATGATCGGAATTGTGCAGGCGCAACAGGCGCAGGGGACATGGTTCGTCTTCAAGTTCTTTCCGCTGGGGCTGATCGGATTCTTCATTTTCGCCGTGGCGATGGTGGCGGAGACGAATCGGGCGCCATTCGATTTGCCGGAAGCCGAGTCGGAGTTGACAGCTGGATTTCACACCGAGTACAGCGGGTTCCGCTGGTCGTTATTTTTCCTGGCTGAATATTCGGCCATGATTGCGGTTTCATCGATCGCGGTGACGCTATGGCTGGGCGGGTGGTTGCGTCCATTTCCAAATGCGTTGAGCGGAGCGGGTTGGGACAAATTCTTCGCGCTGTTTCCGGGGGCAACGTTCTTGTTCCTCGGCGCACTTTGTTTTTATAGTGCGGCGCGGATGCCGAAGCATCCCCTGTTCCGGATTCAGACTCTGGGCTTGTTCGGGTTTGGCGCCTTGCTGGCATTGATCGGGATCGTTCTGCTGATTCCTGGCGTCAGCAGGGTGGTGCAAGACATTTTCTGGTTTTCGGCGAAAGTGGCCGCGTTTATGTATCTGTATATCTGGTATCGTGGCACGTTTCCGCGGTACCGGTTTGATCAGTTGATGAAGGTGGGATGGAAAGTCTTGCTGCCGATCGGCCTTGGGTTGCTGATTCTGACCGCGGCGGCGGGATTTTGGGTGCACTCATAAATGACACCGGTTGCGACGCCATTTTTCTTTTACCTGCTGTCGGCGACGATGATCGTCGGGGGCGTCCTGGTGATCACGCGGAAGAATGCGGTGCACTCGGCGCTGGCGCTGATCACGGCCTTGCTGGCCCAAGCAGGCATTTACCTGATGCTTTACGCACCTTTCGTTGCTGGCGTGCAGATCATTCTTTATGCCGGCGGGATCATGGTGTTGTTCCTATTCGTGATCATGCTGATTTCGATCGAGCGGCAGCAGAAGGAGCGGCAATTCAATAAACAGTGGCTGGTGGGAATTGCAGCGGCTGCAGCCTTGGGCGGACTGTTTATTGCCGTTTACACGAAGGGAAGATCGCTATTTCCGAATGGTGCACTGACGTATCCGGAAGCAAGCAATACGCAGGGCGTCGCGGACCTTCTGTATGGCCGCAACACGGGGACATATATGTTCTCGTTTGAGATCGCGTCGCTTTTATTGCTGGTGGCGATCATCGGGGCGGTGGTGATGGCGAAGAAGAGAATCTAGTAGTCAGGGTCGAGGTTCCCATGCAAAAGAGGCGAGACGTGGGTCACCCACGATAGGGGTGAGTTTCGACGAACGGATGGAAGCGATGTTGCACATAACGACTTTGCACTACCTGGTGCTGGGGGCGGCTTTGTTTCTGCTGGGCGTGATTGGCGTGTTGACGCGGCGAAACGTGGTCATCGTGCTCATGTCGATTGAGTTGATTCTGAATGCGGTCAATCTGAATCTGGTCGCGTTCTCGCGGTACTGGCAGGGAATTCACGGGCCCGGAGCGCTGCACGGGCAGGTATTTTCGATTTTCGTCATCACCGATGCGGCGGCGGAGGCTGCAGTGGGACTGGGAATTCTGATTGCCTTCTTTAGAAATAAAGAGACGGTCAATGTGGATGAAGTGAATTTGTTGAAGTGGTGAAAGGCAGTTGCCAGTTCCGAGTTTCAGGTTTCGAGCATCGGGATTTCGCTGCTGGACTCGAAATTTGAAACTGGAAACTCGAAACCAAGATGTTCTTTCTCGACCACGTCTGGGTAATACCGCTGCTGCCGGCGTTTGGGGCGGCGATGATGTTCTTTTTTGGCCGGCGCGCGCAGAAGGCGACAGTCAGCGCGGTTTGTGTCGGCGTCGTTGTGCTGGCCTTTGTGATGTCCTGCGCCGCGGTAGTGCAGTACAACGCGTGGGCGGACGCGAACAATCATCAGCCATTCCAGAAAATTCTTTACACCTGGCTGGGGACGGATTCCGGACACTTTAATTATTTGAGGCATGATGGATCGCTGGCGGCGTTTCAGGCCGATGCGGGATTCCTGCTCGATCCGCTGTCGGGCATCTGGCTGCTGTTCGTCACCGGCGTGGGCATGCTCATTCATATCTATTCCATGGGCTACATGGCGCACGAAGGTGGGTATTACCGGTTTTTCGGATACCTGAACCTGTTCATGTTCTCCATGCTCACGTTGATCCTGGCGAATAATTACGTGCTGCTATTTGTCGGGTGGGAAGGCGTCGGGTTGTGCTCGTATCTGCTGATTGGATTTTATTTCCAGAGGAAATCGGCGAGTGACGCGGCGAACAAGGCATTCATCGTCAACCGCATTGGGGATGCCGGGTTCCTTCTGGGAATGTTCTTCGTTGCGTGGCTGTGTGGATCGTTGCGCTTTACGGAAGTCAACCAATACGCGCACACACACGTTTTCAGTTTGACGGGAGAGTGGTACATCACGGCGGCGACTTTGCTGCTGTTCGTGGGGGCTTGCGGGAAATCGGCGCAGCTTCCGCTGTATGTGTGGCTGCCGGATGCGATGGAAGGCCCGACGCCGGTGTCTGCTTTGATCCATGCGGCGACCATGGTGACCGCGGGCGTGTACATGGTGGCGCGGTCGAATGCCCTATTCGTGCTGGCGCCTACGTCGATGAAGACGGTGGCTGTAGTCGGGGCGCTGACGGCAATTTTCGCGGCATCGATCGGGCTGGTGCAGAACGACATCAAGCGCGTGCTGGCTTACTCGACGGTCTCGCAGTTGGGGTACATGTTTCTTGCGCTTGGCGTGGGAGCGTTTGCGGCCGGCGTGTTCCACGTGTTTACGCATGCATTCTTCAAAGCTTTGTTGTTCCTCGGCGCGGGGTCGGTGATTCATGCCATGAGCGGCGAGCAGGACATGCGAAACATGGGCGACCTGCGCGGGCGCATTCCGACGACGTTCTGGACGATGTTCGTGGCTACGCTGGCGATTACGGGCATTCCTCCGTTTGCGGGATTTTTCTCGAAAGACGAGATTTTGTGGCAGACGTGGGCAAAAGAAGGCACGGCCTATCACATTCTGTGGGGAATTGGATACGTCACGGCGCTGATGACCGCGTTTTATATGTTCCGCCTGGTGTATCTCACGTTTATCAGCAAGCTGCGAATGAGCCATGAGGTAGAGCACCATATTCACGAGTCACCGGCGTCAATGACGGTCCCGCTCATTGTTCTGGCGGTGATGTCGTTGTTTGCCGGATTCCTCGGATGGCCGCATAGCCTGGGCGGATCCGATCGATTCGCGCGGTATCTCGATCCGGTGTTTGCGCGAGGCGAGGCGCACACATTAGTGGAAGAGGGGAAAGCCGAGCAGCTCGCCGCCGGAGAGAAAGAAGAAGAGCATACCAGTCCGACCGAGTATCTGCTGATGTTTTTGTCGGTGGCGGCGGCAGGAGTGGGCTGGTTCGCGGCCGGGCGGTCCTACGCCCACGCCGAGAAGGGCTACACGGAGCCGATTGCCTCTGCTTCGCCCGCAGTCAACAAAACTCTTGTCAACAAGTATTACGTGGACGAAGCATACGATTATGCGTTCACCGGCCGGCGCAAAGTTGGCGATGTTCGGCTGGGTGTAATGGGATTGGGCGAGGCGAGTTCGTGGTTCGATTCGCACATTATCGATGGCGCGGTGAATGCCGCGGGATGGATCACGCGCCTGACGGCGACGGTTTCGAGTTGGTGGGACAAGTGGATCATCGATGGGGTCGGCGTCAATGGTCCCGCGATTCTGGCGCGGATGCTCAGCTATCCCACTCGCTTGCTGGAGTGGGGCCTAGTGCAGTGGTATGCGCTGGTGATGACAGCGGGACTGGTAGGTTTCGTGTTTTATTACCTGTATCACTGAGCGAGCAATGAGCAATGAGCGATGAGCTACGAGCAAAAATTGAAACCCTCATCGGTCATCGCTCGCCGCTCACTGCTCATTGCTAAGAGCTGATTATGCAATCTCACATACTCTCGATCATTCTCTTCACACCGCTGGTGGGCGCGATCCTGCTCCTGTTTGTTCCAAAGGAGAACAAGGAAGCGATCCGGTGGATCGCCAACATCTTCGCGCTGGCTGGGTTCCTGATCTCGATACCGCTGGTGCCTGCTTTCTGGGCATTAGTGAAGAGCGGGGATACGGCCCCGTTCAAATTTATCGAAGGCTCGGCGAATAACTGGATCCCCTCAATTGGTGCGGGGTACGTGCTTGGCATCGACGGCATTTCGTTCTTGCTGATCATGCTGACTACGCTCCTGGGCTGGGTGTCGATTCTGTCTTCGTGGACGGCGATTGAGAATCGGGTGAAGGAATATTACGTCTGGTTCCTGCTGCTGCAGACCGGCATGCTGGGCGTGTTTATGGCGCTGGATTTCTTTCTCTTCTTTGTGTTCTGGGAAGCGATGCTGGTGCCGATGTATCTGCTGATCGGGATCTGGGGCGGCCCGCGTAAACTTTATGCGGCGATCAAGTTCTTCCTGTATACGTTGGCGGGTTCGGTGCTGATGCTATTGGGAATTCTGTTCCTGTATTTCCATCATCACGTAGAGACCGGCATCTACACATTCAGCCTGGACGCGCTGTACCAGACGGCTCCCAAGATCTACGCACAGTACGGACCAACCGCCGCGATCCTTTTGTTTCTGGCGTTCTTCTTTGCTTTCGCGATTAAAGTCCCGATGTTCCCGTTTCACACCTGGCTGCCGGATGCGCACGTGGAAGCACCGACGGCCGGGTCGGTCATTCTGGCCGGCGTTCTGCTGAAGATGGGGACGTATGGTTTCATCCGGTTCTCGCTGCCGTTCTTCCCCGACGTGCTGACGCATACGAAAGTGCGCAGCTGGATGATTGCGCTATCGATCATTGCGATTTTGTATGGCGCACTGGTGTCGTTGATGCAGAAAGACATGAAAAAACTGGTGGCGTACTCGTCGGTGAGCCACCTGGGCTTCTGCACGCTGGGAATTTTTGCGCTCACGCCGCTCGGGCTGAGCGGATCGGTGCTGCAACAGGTTAACCACGGGATTTCTACTGGCGCGCTGTTCTTGATCGTCGGCATTCTCTATGAGCGGCGACATACGCGCGAGATCTCTGAATACGGCGGCATTTCGAACGTGATGCCGGTGTACGCGACCATCACGATGATTATGTTCCTGTCATCGATGGGATTGCCGCTGCTCAATGGGTTCGTGGGCGAGTTCACCATCCTGCAGGGAACCTTCATGGAGAAGTGGCAGTGGGGCGCGTGGGCTGTGCCGGGCGTCGTGCTGGCGGCCGCGTACCTGCTGTGGCTATATCAGCGGGTATTCTTCGGGACGGTAACGAATCCGAAGAATGAAAAGTTGCACGATTTGACCCCGCGCGAAGTGGCGACTTTTGTTCCGCTGCTGGTTATGGCGTTCTGGATTGGGTTGTTCCCGAAGCCGTTCTTTCAGATTCTCGAGCAGCCGGTGAATCACACGATCGCAATGGTGCGGCCGGATTATCCGCAGGCAGGGGCAACCGTCAATGCTTCCGCGCCGCCGCAGGCGCCAACGGCTCCGGTTGCGGCCGCTGCGCCGGCGGCAAAGGGGACTGAATAGTGGGCGCGCTGCAACAATTGAGCCCGACCGATTATCTGCTGGCCTTGCCCATGACGCTGCTGACGCTGTTTGCCGTGGGCATTCTGCTCATCGATCTTATGCTGCCGCCGGAGCAAAAGTGGGCCAATGCGCTGACGGCCTTTATTGGCCTGGGTTTTTCGGCTAAGGCGGTCTGGAACATTCAGCACTGGCTGGGTCCAGCGCCTTATGTGCACGGCATGATGGGCACGCTGCTGGTCGATCACCTGGCAATTTACTTCTTTTATTTGTTCCTTGCTGCGACGGCAATCGCCATTCTGATTTCGGTGAAGTATCTGGAGACCGAGCACGAGAACCACGGGGAATATTACGCGCTCATGTTGTTGTCGGTCGTGGGCATGATGTGCATGGCGGCGGGATACGACGTCGTGCTGATTTTCATTGGCCTGGAGTTGATGGCGATTTCCACGTACGTGCTGGTGGGATTTTTGCGGCGCGACCGCCGGTCGAATGAAGCGGCGCTGAAGTATCTGCTGCTGGGAGCGTTTTCGTCCGGCATCTTTGCGTACGGTCTTTCGTTGTTTTACGGTTTGGCAGGTTCCACGAACCTGGGCATCATCCAGGGCGCGCTGGTGCGGCAGGTGTTGAACAGTCCGTACAAGCCGGTTGCGGTGATTGCGCTTCTCACGACGATCACGGGGTTGCTGTTTAAGATCGCCGCGGTGCCGTTTCATCAATGGGCACCCGATGCCTATGAAGGGGCGCCTACCAGCATTACCGCGTTCATGTCGGTTGCGGTCAAGGCGGCAGGATGGGCCATGCTGCTCCGCATCCTGCTGTTCGGGTTGCTGCCGATGCGGGCCACGTGGCTGCCGGTACTGGTATTTGTGTCGATTGCGACGATGACGGGCGCGAATTTGGCCGCACTCACGCAAACCAACACGAAGCGGTTGTTGGCATATTCATCAATCGCGCATGTGGGATACATGCTGCTAGGGCTTATCGCGGGCACGGCGACCGAGCTCAACCTCGATGGGATCAAGGGTATCCTGATTTACCTGCTGGTTTACACGTTCATGAACCTGGGGGCGTTTGGGGTGATCACGTCGCTGCGGCATCGCAACGTGATTGGCGACGAACTCGACGATCTCAACGGGCTTTATTCGCGGGCTCCGGTGGAAGCGGTACTCATGCTGGTGTTCATGCTGTCACTGGCGGGAATTCCGCCGCTAGCGGGTTTCTGGGGGAAGTACTTCATCTTCTTGAGCCTGATGGAGACCGGGCATTACGCTCTGGCAGCCTTGGGCGTCATCTATTCGGTGTTCGGGCTTTACTACTACCTGAAGATCGCGAATGCCATGTTTATGCGGCAGCCGGAGAAGGGCGAGGAGCGCCTGCCGATCAGCTACGCGATGCGGGCGGCGCTGGGGCTGACCGGCTTCGCCACGCTATTTATCGGTATCTTGCCGAATCGATTCATCGAGATGGTGAACTGGGCTCTCGGGATTGCGCAGAACGCCAATACGGCGAGGCTGATGCATTAAGAACGACCCTTCAAAGTTTCGGAGGTTCAGAGTTTCAAAGGACTTTCGTTTTTACTTCAATGACGCCTCAATCTTCTGCCGAATTTCAGAATACGTCGCGTCACTGAGCTGGCCATGAGCCTGCTTCATTACCTTTCCTGAGCGGTCAAGCACGACAACGTATGCGTCGTCGGGTTCTTTGTAGTTCACGAATGTTTTGAGCGTCCCCTCGTCCTTCACTAGCGGGACGAAGCGATCGCGCATGTTCTCGGGCACGTCTTTTCGCATGCTAGAGATGATCATTCCGCGGATGAAGCGTGGGGCGCTTTCGATTACAGGTAACTGGTATACCGCCATTGAAGTCTGTCCCGAGAAATCAGCGGATATCTTCCGTGCCCAGGCATTGTTCGCATTTTTGGAATTCTTACTGAACCCGAAGATCAAGACCGTTACCTTTCCTAAGGCGTCACCGGGCAGTACGACTTGATGTCCGGTGAGGCTTTCACCCATGATTTTCGGCAGTTGATCGGCAGTTTGCGATTGTCCGAGGATGAGGGTAGGCAGGAGAACTGCGAAGATCGCCCAACGCTGTTTTTCGAACAATCTCGCTGGTTTGCACATTTTCTATTTGCTCTCTCCAGCCGCGAGGTAAGCGCCGAGGCCGATCATGATCACGCCCGTAGCGGTTCGCTGGCGGCGGCGAAAAACGGCGGAGGATCGGATGCGCTCCCCGAGCGGGCCGGCCAGCGCGATAACCAGGAAATCGGCGGTAGTGTTCAGGGTGACGGAGATCGTCCCCAAAGCAAGGAACTGGAGGAAGACGTGGCTGGCGGTGCGATCCACGAACTGGGGAATAAATGAAAGAAAGAACAGCGCAGTTTTGGGATTAAGCACCTCGGTGGCCACGCCCTGCCAGAGCGGATTGCGCAGGGGGCGGGTCGCCTCGGTGACCAGTTCCGGCGAGATGTCCTCGCGGCGCGCGTCGAGAATCATGCGGACGCCGAGAAAGCACAAGTAGGCCGCGCCGCAATATTTCACCGTCCCGAAGGCAATGGCGGATTTTGCGAGAACGATGGAAACTCCGGCGGCGGCAGCGAAAACGTGCACCATCCCCCCGGCGAAGGTTCCGATTGCGGAGAGCGCACCCTCGCGCTTTCCGCCGGCCAGACTGCGGGCGAGGACGTAGAGCATGCCGGGGCCTGGGGCGATGGCGAGCAAAATGGCTGCGGTGAGAAAGATAATCAGTTTTGTTGAATGAGGCATGTTATGGTGTTTCCGTTTCGGAGGCTTTGGCTCTCAGGCGCTAAAGCGCATAGTTTCTTCCTGCTTTACGGCACGACTGAAGTCGCGCCGTCTCCCTTCCAGATCTCAGTTTTCGAGCCAGGATTCCAGTTCTTTCAATGATTGTACGCGAGGGAGTCCCCGGTCTTTGTAGGCGCCCGCAAGGTCGAAGAGGACGGCCTGCATGCCGGCTTTGGTTGCGCCTAGATAATCGACGGAATAGACGTCTCCCACGTAAAGGCTTTCAGCGGGATCTGCTTTCATATCGTGCAGGGCAGCAGCGAAGATCGCAGCATGCGGCTTCTCGTGGCCGATTCTTCCGGAGTCGGTGATGGTCTGGAAGCAATCGCAGATGCCGCAGCGGCGGAGGACACCGTCGATCCGGCCATCAGCATTGGAGATTACGGCTATGGAGTAATCCTGCGCGATGCGATCGAGGGCCTCGCGCGTGCCTGGCAAGATCTGGTCCCAGTTGGCGGAGTTCTGCGTATTTTGCACGAGTGAATCGAGAATGCTGTTGCTCGGTAATCCGATATTCTGCAGCAGTTGGGAATGGAAGGTCCACCAGAAGCCGTGATCGACTTTGCCTTGTATCATGCCACGGTCGAATTCCTGTTTAGTGCGGCGCTCAAGGGCTTGCCAGGCTGCGAGCGTGGGATGGCGATCGACGGGGATCGGAGCTAGCATGCGCGGGCGATTGGGAAAGAGCAGGGTATTGCCTACATCGAAGAAAATGAAGCGTGGTTTCGGCATAGGTTCATATTAGCGAAAACGGGTGGTGCAGTTTGTTGCAAACAGTTTTCCCGTCGGAGGTAAACACGAAGGGTCGCGAAGGAGACTGGGCGAGGAAATTTGTGACCGCGAGGTCGCTAAGATGTAATATCCAGTGTTCGGTTCGTGGCATAGTCCTGGGGTTGTGGTGAGCGATGGAGCGATCATTCTCGTTATGGATGGAAAAATTGGGCCGCACATCGCGTGCGGCCGTAGCAGTGTATCCTGCGCTGCGCCTGCATGCTGTGTTGCCTTTCGGCATGATGGTGACGCTGCTGTATCGGCGGGCGGGGCGGCAGGATGTTTACAACGTTTTGTGGGCGGTAGTCTTTGGCTTCGCCACGCTCAACATCCTCAGCTTGGCGGCTCGGCGATTTGAGCCTTCGCGCAGGGGGCTCAGTTTCGGGGAATTGCTGGCGGTCATGGTGGTACTGATTTCTGTATTCCTGCTGGGATGGGAAATGCTGGGGGTGTTCCATATCTTTCCGATCAAGCTGAAGCACTGAAGCCGTGCTAAACGTCAGCGCTAGGGTCAGTTTTTCAGGACTTTCGGATTCGGACCGATTGCTGGATGACGTCCACCTCCGACCTGGACCCCTGACCTCCGATCCCTACTTTGCGGTATCATTCGCTCAATGGCAAAGAAGAATCCCCCCAACTTCGAAGTGACTTGTCCCTGCTGCAGCGCGGTGCTCAAGATCGATGCGGAGACGCGGGCCGTGATCGCACATACGGCGGCGGTGAAGCCGAAGATGTTCAGCGACATGGAAGAAGCCGCCAAGGCGATGCGCGAGCAGGATAACCGGCGCGAATCGATCTTCCAGCAATCGGTGGAGGCGCAGAAGCACGCTTCCGACCTGCTGGAGAAGAAATTCCAGGAGGCGCTGAAGCGTGCCAAGGAGACGCCGGACACGGGCAAACCTATCCGGGATTTCGACTTGGACTGAGCAGGCCTTCGGAGTCCTTTCGGCTAAAAACCTTCAACCACTAAGGAAACCAGGTTCACGAAGAAAACACTCTCCCGATGACACGTCCCCTTCTTCTTGGTCACCGCGGTGCGCGGGCTTACCGGTCGATCCGGGAAAATACGATGGCTTCGTTTGATCGCGCCCTGGCGGACGGCTGTGACGGATTCGAATTCGACGTACGGCTCACGGGGGATGGCGAAGCGGTCATTTGCCATGATCCCAAGCTTGGACGGTTCGAGATTGCGCGGGCCAAGGCGCAACAGGTTTCGTCTTTGGCGCTTTTGCAGGATGTTTTCCGGAGATATCGGAAGGCGTTCCTCGTTATCGAGTTGAAGGTTGGTGGGCTGGAGAAGATTGTTGCGGAGAGCCTGCAGGAATTTCGTCCGGAGCGGTTTGTCGTCTCTTCCTTTTTACCCGATGTATTGCGGGCGGTTCATGATGCTGATGTTGCAATTCCTTTGGGATTGATTTGCGAAACCAAGGCGCAGTTGCGGGCATGGCGCGAGGTTCCGGCGGAATATGTTTTTCCCCATCAGAAGCTCGCAAATCCAGAACTGACCGAGGAATTGCGGGTTGCGAACAGGAAGATCGTAGTGTGGACGGTGAATTCGGCCGCGGCCATCCGGCGAATCGTAGAGATGGGAGTGGATGGGATTATTTCGGATAATCCTCGAGTGCTAGTGCAAAGCATGCGGGCCGAGACCCCAGGAACTAAAGCCCTTGAGTGAAGTGGAGTCTTATCGAAGGGCTAAAAGCACTAAGCCACGCTGATTGAGCGGCAAGGGCTCACCAAAACAACGCAACTGCCGGGCTCTTTGCGACACGATCGTTGTTCCCGCAGCTCCCCCCAGCGCTGGAAGCGCTGGGCTATCGTCCGAGATCCCTCCGGGAGCGGTTTCATTTCTCCTCCTGCCTGGAGTCCGAACGCGTCTTCTAGGATTCAGATGCCTTTAAGGCGGAGCCTCCTGCGGCACGGCTTTCAGAGTCTACTGCGCGCGGGCTGCCGCTGCTGTATCCGCGGACATGGCATTGGTTGCCTCTTTGATGCCTGCCGCGATGTGCTGTTCCCAATCGAGGTGCGGAATGGGGGATGCTGCTGCGCGTTGGTAGAGAGCGAGTGCGTCCTGAGGACGGTTCAGGCGCTTCAGGCATAGGCGTGCGGCGCTCAGTTGTGCCGTGAGGGATTGCCTTTCTGCCGGGTGGGTTGCGGCGAGTTGCTGATATTCGGCGAGAGCGCGTTCGAAATCCTGCTTTTCTTCAGCGCCTTTGCACAGTTCGAGCCATGTGGCGGCGGGCATGTGTCCTCCGCCGGCGTCCATAAACTCGGCATAGTCCTGGAATGCGGCTTCGATCTCATTGGCGTTGAGATGCAAGGCGCACGTTTTCACCGTTGCCTGGAGATACGACTCGGTGTCGTTTTGGCGCGTGTAGATCTGGCGAAGCATGGTCCAGGCATCGAGAGAATTCGGTTTTTTCGCCAGATATTGCTTCAAGTGCACGACAGCGTCGGTGAGTTGGCCGTGCTCCATGAGGCTGCTGGCCTGCTCGAGTTCGGGGTCATTGGTCCACTCGAGTTTCCCTTCAATGGCCTTATTCGCCTTCTGCTCGAGGCCCGAGCGCTGAATGGCGAGCGCACCCACCGCGCCGAAAAGGAATCCTCCAACGTGGGCCCAGTGGGCCACACTGCTGTTGTTTCCCAGTAAGCTTCCGTAGAAAATTTCACCCAACAACCACAAAGGCAGCAGCCAGTATGCTGCGGCTTTGAAGCGGCGCAGACGGAAACCGAAGAGCCATGCCATTTCAATCTTCATCTTGGGGAAGCGGATCAGGAAAGCTCCCATCAGCGCGGCCACAGCCCCGGAAGCGCCGAGGGTGGGAGTGATGCTGCCGGGATTAGCCCAGGAATGGAACTGCAGAGCCGCTGCCCCGGCCACCAGATAAAAAGCCGAGTAGAGCCAGCGTCCCCAGACGTCTTCCAGTACGAATCCTGCGAGCCAGAGGAACCACATATTGCCGATCAGGTGCAGCCAGCCGCCGTGCAGGAAATTTGCCGTGAGATAGCTGATCGGCCGAGGATGCGCGGGAACAAAGGCAAATCGCTCCGCGACCGAGGTGGTCGAGAGCTTCACCAGTTGATCGTTTAGAGAGTCGGCCTCGGTCTGAAGCTTGGAGGTGTCCTCTGTCATTCTAAGCTTGGCGTCGTAGGCGTCGGTAACGTCGCGATAAGGGCTCTGCACCTGGTTCCATTGGTCAGGATGGGTCTGCTTGAAGCCGTCGACCAGTTGCTGCGATTCGGATTTCAGCTTTAATTCGGGATGCAGCGCGGCCAGGAGAAGAATGTGCGACTTGACTTCACCCAGTTGCGGCGTCTCGTCGTCGAGAGCCGTCATGGTGAAGAGGAATACGAGGGTATTGATAGCGATCAGGGCGAGGGTCACCACCGGCCATCGGCGTGCGGCCATATTTTCGTGCTTAATGGGAATCAACATGAGTCACGCCCCCTTGCGCAGGACTGGGCCCTCGCGCCAGTTTACGTTTGCGGTTGCTGCAATCCCAGACAAGTCGAGACGATTGCCAATCTTTAGTAACGCAATTATCCGGGGGGAATACGGCTAGTCTGCGGCTGCCTCAAGAGCGGGGGAGCTTTGCGCTGGACGCTTCAGGAATGCCGTGCGCTCCATCTCGAATGATTCCAAATTCGAGCCGAGGGCCTGCTCGTTCCATCCGAGCACAGCGCCGATACGGAGAGCCGCTTCGCGGCTGCAGGACTCGGACCAGCATCCTCCGAGGGCAACTGGAACGCGCCGAAGAAGCACATCCCCCAACGTGACGGCGTGCTCGCGGCGGTAGGCCTCGACGACTTCGGCAACGATATGTGAGGAATGAGGGCAGATCGGAGCACGCAGTTCGGCACTGATCAGGGCCGTGCGGGCGATATCCATGGCGCGCTGCCCGTGCCACTCCATCATTCCTCGGGCAGTTTCTTCGCTGACGGAGCCCGCCTGGGCGATATCGAGCACTTCCTGATCGAGCAGTGGGTCGAGCGTTGCGCCCGGGCCGACAGAGATGCTTCTGGGCTCGGGAACCGAGATGCCGATTTTGCGCGCGCATTCCCGGGCTAAGGACGCCGCGGTGGTTAACTTGCCTCCGATGAGCGAGATCATCTTGGTCGCGCCTTCATCCGAATGGTCGTGCAAAAAATGACGGCGCGTCACGGCCGAGGGCTTGTTGTCGGGCGAATTGGGTAATGGACGGATGCCGGCGAAAGCATATTTGATGTCGCGCACAGAGAGTTTAGCCTTGGGAAACAGCGTGGCCGCTGTACGCACCAGGTATTCGATTTCTTCGCTGGAGGGCAAGGTTTTACCGGGATCTGTGGTGTCGGGTACCTCGGTCGTGCCTACCAGAACTTGATCGTTCCACGGAATTACGAATACCGGGCGGCCATCGGCGGCCTCGGTGTAGAGGGCTGTATTCGGCGAGCCGGGGAAGCGTGGGAAAACGATATGGGAGCCGCGAACGCCGCCAAGCATGGGTTTGGTGGTGCGCACCGAAGAGCGCTGGCAGATACGGTCGGCCCATGGTCCGGTGCAGTTCAGAATCCAGGCGGCGTCGGCGCGCTCGTCCTTTCCGGAGATGCGGTCGCGCAGCAGGACGCCGCGCGCGCGTCCGTGCATGACGTCGACTGCAAGAACCTCACAATGATTGCGGACCACGGCTCCCGCTTCGACGGCTTCGGCGAGCCACTCGGCTACTAAGCGTTCGGGGAACTCACATTGCGCGTCTTCGTAGTTGAAGATAGTCCATTTGCGGCCGGCATCGAGCGCGCGCTCGACGCGCTTGAGTTCCATCTCGCTTAACCCTGCTGACTTTTTTCCCGCAATTTTTTCGTAAAGCCACAGCCCGGCGCGGACCTTCATCGCACTACGCTGGCTGTGCTCGTTCAGCAGGAAAAGAAATTGCACGGGATGCACGAGGTGGGAACGTTCACTCAGCAGGCGCTCGCGCTCGCGGACGGATTCGCGGACGAGATCAACCTCTCCATGTTCCAGGTAGCGCAGGCCCCCATGAATGATGCGGGTAGAGCGGCTGGTGACGCCGGAGGCAAAGTCATTCTGCTCGACGAGAAGCGTGCGTTTTCCAGCGCGGGCGCATTCGCGCGCGACGGCAACGCCGTTGATCCCACCGCCAATAACGACCACGTGGAAGTGCTGTCCTTCCAGGGAGGGCCGGGGTTTCATCGCTAAGGCCATGAATGTATGGAGCTAAGCCGAATCCGGAATCGCCGCGAAGGCGACGGCTCGACACGGCCACCGCTTTCATTTTGCGCCCGTCCTATGGCAGACCGAAGTGACCTTCGTCCAAATGAATGTCTGGCCGGATTCGAGAATTTCCCTGTAAGGTAATGATATCGAAAGTAATCGGACCGGTAATCGCCGTAGAGATTCGCGGTACCAGGCATCCGGCTCTGTGGGCCAGAGCCGGATCTGGTTGCGTTTATGCCGTACGGCGGAGTTTGCCGGGCTGTCCTGCTATGCCGGTGATACGCTCCGACGAGAACAGGCGAATGATCTCGCGATTGAAGGCCGGAATGTCGTCGGGTTTGCGACTGGTGACCAGCCAGTCGTCGTGAACTACCTCTTTGTCCTCCCAATTGGCGCCCGCGTTCTTGAGGTCGGTCTTGAGCGAGGGCCAAGAGGTCATCGTCTTTCCTCGAACGGCGTTCGCTTCGATCAGCGTCCAGGGGCCATGACAGATGGCGGCCACGGGCTTACCGGCCTGGACGAAGTGCTTCACAAACTCTACCGCCTTCGGAATCATCCGCAGGTGGTCGGGGTTGATGACGCCGCCGGGAAGGAGCAGGGCGTGATAGTCGTCGGGCCTGGCCTCATCGAGGCGGACGTCGACGGGGATTTCGGTGCCCCATTCCTTGAAGTTCCATCCCTTTACCTTCGGGTGGGATGGGGAGATGACATGCGTGGTGGCGCTGGCATCGTCCAGCGCTTTTCTTGGCTCCAGTAATTCGATTTGCTCCACACCATCAGCTGCCAGGATTGCGATTCTTACACCTAAAAGATTCTCTGTCGTCATGGGTTCACTCCCAAAATTTCGGATTGCATTACCGCGTCGTTCGCGAAATAGAATGCGGCGTCTTTAGGATGCATGGCATTTTTGGGTGGTTGGCGGTAAGAGCCCCCTGGCTGCGTTGCTTCTTGCCTTCGGCGTCAGTTACATTGATTTCCGCATGTTAACCACTGGAGAACGGTTCGAGCGAGTCGTTGGAATTATGGAGCGGTTGCGCGCGCCCGGCGGCTGCCCGTGGGATCGGGAACAGACGTTCGATTCCATCAAGCCGTACACGCTGGAAGAGACATACGAAGTGCTGGAGGCGATCGACAACCGCGATTGGCCGGAACTCGCCGGGGAATTGGGCGATTTACTGCTTCAGGTGCTGTTCTACGCGGAAATAGCCAAGGAGCAAGAATCTTTTTCGATTGATGATGTCATCGAGCGGCTGTCAGACAAATTGATTCGCAGGCATCCGCATGTGTTTGGCGAAGTCAAGGCCGATACGGCGGAGCAGGTGAAGCGCAACTGGGACGCGTTGAAGGCAGAAGAGAAGAAGCAGCGGCATGCCAAGGAGAATCCTCCGGCTCCAGATGAAAAACATTCAGTTCTGGCTGGAGTTTCTTCGGCAATGCCCGCTTTGCTGGAGGCGTCGAAGCTGAGTTCCCGGGCTGCCGCGGTCGGATTCGATTGGCCGAATGTTGAGGGACTATTTGAAAAACTGGGAGAGGAAACTTCGGAACTGCGCGAGCATTTGAAGGAGTTTCCGGGGCCGGGGCCTCGTCCGCAGGGGCGCGGCGTGGCGGGTTCGGGGCGAACCGCGGTTCCGGAGCAGCTCCAGGCGAAAATCGAAGAGGAAGTCGGGGATTTGTTCTTTGTGCTGGTGAATATTGCGCGGTATCTCTCGGTGGATGCGGAGTCGGCGCTGCGCAAGACTAACCGCAAGTTCCGGCGGCGATTTCAGTGGATGGAGGAGCGGTTGTGCGAGAACGGACGCGGCGCGGATCAGGCTTCGATGGAAGAGCTCGAGTCCTTGTGGCAGCGGGCCAAGGCAGAAGAGCGACGCGGACGGCGAGGGGGCGACGCGTGACCGGCGAGTCGGTGGTGATCCGCTGTTGTCACGGGATCGAGGAATTGCGCGCCTGCGTGGCGCTGCAGAAGGAAGTCTGGAATTTCACCGATGCCGAGCTGGTGCCTCTCCGCATGTTCGTGGTGGCGGAAAAAGTTGGCGGTCAGGTAATGGGGGCGTTTGAGGGCGAAACCATGGTGGGATTTGCGCTCTCGGTGCCCGGTATGCGCTCCGGCCATGCGTACCTGCATTCGCACATGCTGGCGGTGCGCAAAGAGTATCGCAATGGTGGTTTGGGGCGGCGACTGAAACTATTTCAGCGGGAAGAAGCGCTCGGGCGCGGAATCGAGTTGATCGAATGGACTTTTGATCCTCTCGAAATCAAGAATGCTTATCTGAATATTGAAAGGCTGGGAGCAATTACGCGGCGTTACAACATCAATCAGTATGGCATCACGTCCTCGCCGCTGCAGGGCGGATTGCCGAGTGACCGGCTGATTGCGGAGTGGTGGCTGAAGTCGAACCGAGTGGAGACGCTGCTGGCGGCAGGGAAGCATCCGGCGTTCGCTGCGGAAGCCTCGATTTCGGTGCCGGCGCAGATTTATGAGTGGAAGGCGGCGCCGCAGACCCGAGGCCAGGCGCAGCAGGTGCAGGAACGGAATCGCGATCAGTTTTTGCGCGCATTCTCTTCCGGGCTGACGGTGCTGGGTTACGAGCGCGATGGTTCGGGAAACGGAACGTTTCAGCTCGGTCGTTGGGAGGAGAAGTGGTCGTACGCCTCCGAAGTGTGATCTCACTACGGAGGCTCAGCGGTACGGAGAAATACCAAAGGAAGGTTCTTCTCTGGGTATCCTTGTCTCCGTCGCGAATTGGAATCTTATGAAAATTGAAGCGATTACGTTACGCGAGATTCATCTGCCGCTGGTGCATTTCTTTGAGACGAGCTTTGGGCGGACGTACAGCCGCAGAATCCTTCTAGCTACGGTTCATTCCGAGGGTGTTGAGGGGTGGGGTGAGTGTGTCGCGGGCGAGGAGCCGTTTTATAGTAGCGAATGGATTGAGGGCGCGTGGCCAACCCTGAAAACCCATTTGATTCCGATGCTGTTGGGCAAGCGGATTGAATCAGGGCGGGAATGCCCCTTGCTTCTGGGCAAGGTGCGTTCGCATCGCATGGCGAAGGGCGCGCTGGAAAATGCGGTCTGGGATGCCGAGGCGCAACAGAAAAAGCAGCCTTTGTGGAAGTTGCTCGGCGGCGCGCGGCGGGAGATTCCCTGCGGCGTTTCGATCGGCATTCAGGATTCAGTCGAGCAGTTGCTGGAAAAAATCGAGACGGAGCTAGCCGCCGGATACCGCCGCATCAAGGTGAAAGTGAAGCCCGGGTGGGATCTGAATGTGTTGGAGCGGATCCGCGCGCGCTGGGCCGACATTACGTTGAGTTGCGACGCGAATTCCGCCTACACGCTGGACAAGACGGAGCATCTGCGCAAGTTCGATCAATTCGGTTTGCTGATGATCGAACAGCCGCTGTGGAACGACGACATCTACTACCATGCGCGGCTACAGAAGGAAATTCGGACCGCGATTTGCCTGGACGAATCTATTCACGGTGCTCGCAGCGCGGCTTTCGCCCTGGAAATTGGGGCCTGCCGGATTATCAATATCAAGGTGGGGCGAGTTGGAGGATTCACGGAAGCATTGGCGGTTCACGATGTATGCCAAGCTCACAAAATTCCGGTGTGGTGCGGCGGCATGCTTGAAACCGGGATTGGCCGGTCGCATAATATTGCGCTTTCGACTCTGCCAAATTTCAGCTTGCCGGGAGATGTTTCAGCCTCGAAGCGATATTGGAAAGAAGACATTATCGATCCGGCGGTGGAAGTTTCGCCGCAGGGGATGATTTGCGCAAACGATGAGCCGGGGCGAGGCTATCAAATCAAGCCGGATCTGATTGAGAAGCTGACTGTACGAAAGGAAACCTTCCGGGCCCCGTAAAGCCTACTGCGCGTGGTGAGCTTCCGGTCCGGAACTGTTCTCCGCGAACTTCTCTTCCTGCGCTTTCAACAATTCCACGCCTTTGGCGAAGGTGGTATGGTCGGGCACGCGCTGAAAATCGCTGAACACCTCGTCGGAAATCATGTTCAGGCTTTTAAAGAACAGAATCTTGCCCGTGATGTCGAGCTTCATATCGGTAATTTCCCAGGCGCCGACGCCCACATCGGCCTGCTGCACACGGAAAGTGCTGCCTTTGTCGAGGTGCCCTCCAATTCCCCAGAGGAAGGAAACCTCTTTGAACAATGTGCCGTCGATCTCGGCCAACCGGTGCTCCTCGGCATCAATCAGAAGCGTACCCTGCATTCCGGTCAGCACCTGCTCGATACGCGAGGGCGGTGAATAGGCGGGATTGGGCGTGAATTTCAGCCGAACCAGGTCATGCCCCTCGTGCCCCAACCTCGCTGTGCCTTTCACGGTGCCGTCGTACTGGTAGAGGAAGGCGTCGGGCAGCGCCTTCATAATTTTCTGCGTGTGGTCCGAATCGTCCTTCTCGTGGGCTCGTTTCTTGCGCAGCGCATCGGGATCGTTTTGCAGCCAAGCCAGATGATCGAGTTCCGCCTGCTTCTGCTGCTCAGTCAGTGGATGATCATTCACCGCGACCAGAATTCCCGCCATCGCCTGCTCGGTCTCGACATAGAGATGAGTCTGCGATCCCTTTGGGGTCTGCTTGCGCGAGCGGAACATGAACTTGACGTCCCTGTGGCCATCGTTCACTTCATTGTAGATAGTCTCGCGGACCAGTTTGCCGGCAGGCACATTCGGCACCGTGGGTTGTTGCGCCGAACTTGCTGTGAGTGCGAGAACTGCAAGGAGAGCCGGGAAGACGATCCAAATCCCGGCCCAGCGACATGGTTGGCCAGAAAGCCTCATCGGTACAGTTAGTGTAGCAATGGAGGCAAGTAGGTTGTATGTAGTTGCTGACATGGGTCGCTTGCCGCATGCGTGCAGGGTTGCGTATAGTCGTTTGTGCGACACAGCGTCCATTCCGGTATCTAATCCAGGATCGCGCGTTGGTCCGCTTCCTGAAGGAGAATGTCTATGAGTGCTCCGGCTTCGGTCAATCTGGCACAGATTGGCAAATCAGTGGTCATCAAGGGGGAGTTGTCGGGAAGCGAAGACCTGTACGTGGATGGTCAGGTAGAGGGCAGCATCGCCTTGAAAGGAAACAGCCTGACAGTTGGCCCAAACGGGCAGATTAAAGCTTCGGTTGAGGCGAAAGCGATTGTGGTTCAAGGCAAGCTGGAGGGCAATATTCTGGCCAGCGATCGAGTGGAGTTACGGAAATCGGCGGTGGTTTCCGGCGATATTGTGACGCAGCGCATCTCGATTGAAGAGGGCGCTTACCTGAAAGGCAAAGTGGATATCCAAGGAAAAGCCGAAAAAGCGGCGGGAAGATAACTGGGTTTTGGAGATGCAGGGCAGTGGATGGCGTCGGTTACGCAGAATTTCATGAAGCTCTTTCGTGGCTCATCGGGCGGGGCGGAAACAACCACGCCGCAGGCTGCGCAAAAATTAACCCGGCGGTCCAGCGGCCTGGGAGAACTTTCCCGGTTTTGGGACAGCGAAACACCGCTGTGCGTGCTCGATCTCGGTTCCACTTCTCCGGCCAACATTCGATTTTTCACCGAACGCGGTCACAAGATTTACAGCGAAGACCTGCTGGTGGCTTCGACCGATCCCGCTCTCGTGACCAAGGACGAAGAGGACAAGGTTGTGCTCGACAGCCGCAAGTTTCTGGCGGATAACCTGGTCTATCCTGCCGCGCAATTTGATGTAGTGTTGTGCTGGAATTTGCCGGACTATCTGGACGAGAGCCTGGTGCGCCCGGTCATGGGACGGTTGTGGTCGGTCCTGAAACCGGGCGGGATGCTGCTGGCATTTTTTCATACCAAAGACGCCGGACCGGATTCGCCCTGCTTCCGGTTTCACATTATTGGCAAAGACGTGCTGGAAATGCAGCGGATTGTGCTGAAGAAGGAAGCCCGCCGTGGGCCAACGGGAGCAGTACACTCGGCGATCACAGACGGCTTCCGCCTCCAGCGCGTCTTTAACAACCGTCATATCGAGACGCTGTTTCGCGATTTCGCATCGATCAAATTCTTCCTGGCGCGGGATAACGTGCGGGAAGTTCTGGTGGTGCGGTAAAACCACGCTGCGCCTGTGTTCGTTTTTCACCACGGGAACGCCAGGTTGGCGCTGAGCAGCCGGGGATTTTCAGGCTGATGCGAAGTTTGCGGCTGCTGCTCCGGGTGTGGAGTCCAGCTTTACGATCTGATCCACCGCTGTCATTTTCAGTATCTTCTGCACGTGTTCATTGGCGCCGGCAATTCTGAGCTCGCCTCCGGCTTGGCGCATCTGTCCGGCCACCGTCACGATTATGCCGATCCCGGTGCTGTCCACGTGGCTGATTCCGGTTAAATCGAATACGACTTTTTTGCGGCTCTCGTCGACGAGTTTCCTGGCCGTCCACTCGACCTGACGGCAATCGTTGCCCATCGTGATTTTCCCCGTCATTTCCAGGACAACGATATCGGGATCCAGATGCTTAGTCTGAATGCTCAGAGGCATTGAGAGCTCCTTTTCGAGACACGAAAATACTTGGGAACCTGCTGCGGCCTACGCGCGCAGCTTTGGGGAACGGCAACTAGATCGGCTCATCGCCGGGGTGCAATGGTAGGACGGGGGGCCGGGGAAGTCAATTGCGGTCCAGGAATCATTTGGGTCGGAGTCCCGATTGCACGCACCTTCTTAGACCGTGGTACCAGAACGCGGGTGCTTCCACACGATCACCCCCATGCGGAAGAGGTAGTGGCGGGAGATTTCGATCCTGCGGGAACCGTCGTTGGAAAGCATCGCGGCGATTTCCCCGGGTAAATACGCTCTTTTCACCGACACCACTCCGTCGTGACGGGATACAGGACTCTTCATCAGGGCGAAGCCGGCATAGACCAGCGCGAGATGGAGGGAGCTGCGAATGAGATCGTTGATCAGGAGAGCGAGGCGGCTGACGCGCAGTGCTTCTTGGGTGAAGCGCTCCAGCTCCGGCGGCTCCAGATGATGGGCGAAGAGATTGCAGCTGACCAGATCGAAGGCATTGTCTCGGAAAGGCAACTGCAGGGCGTCGGCGGCTATTTCGTGATCTCCTTGTGTCAGATGGGCGGGTACGCGATCGGAGAGGCTGATCTGGAGATTGATTCCTCGGCGAGCCAGTTGCCGAGCCGCCACCCGCGGCACCTCGCCTCTTCCTGCGGCAACTTCCAGCAGGGAAAGGTCGCGGGCACCGGTTTCCGCGCAGACAGCCTCGACCAGGGTGCGGGTGGTCGCGACTCCTCCAAACCAGCGGTTGATCCGGTCGAGATCGCGAAGCGAGATCTGGGCTTCGCCCGGAGGGCAGTGGTTGGAATCGAGGATCTCCGGGTTGCTGACTCGCTGCATGGTGAATGAAATCCCCGGAAGGTTTCAGTGCCTTTCGTTGCCCCCAGCCGCAACGCCGCTCCCCCGCAGAGTGACCAGGTCCTTCGACCGCAAAAACCGACGCCTCAGGATGACACGGGAAAAGATTATGGCAGAAGCCAACCCGGTGGAAGCTCAATTTAAGAGTAGCGGGCGCAAAATCGAAGGTTGTCACGGAAATGTCGGGCGAACCGTACGCTCGCTTCGCGCGCGGCAAAGGAATGCCTCCGCCCCTACACAGGCTCAGACTTCGGCGAGCTCTTCTTCCAGCAATTGCTTGTTGTAGAGGTTGCTGTAGTAGCCGTTCAGGGCAAGTAGTTCTTCGTGGGTGCCCAGTTCGACGATGCGGCCGCCGTGCAGGACGGCGATGCGGTCGGCGTTGCGGACGGTCGAGACGCGATGCGAAATGAAGATGGTGGTGCGTCCCTGCATGACGGTGCGCAGGTGGTTGAGAATCTTGTCCTCGGTGTGCGTATCGACGCTGGAGAGCGCGTCATCCAGGATCAGAATGCGTGGATTCCGTATCAGAGCGCGGGCGATGGCGGTGCGCTGCTTCTGTCCCCCGGAAAGCGTGATGCCGCGCTCGCCTACCAGCGTGTCAAAACTTTCGGGAAAGCTCTCGATATCGGCGGCGATGTTGGCGGCCGCGGCGGCATTATGAATTTCGGCGTCCGTCGCCGAGTCCACGCCGAAGGCGATGTTCTCGCGAATGCGTTCGCTGAAGAGAAATGTTTCCTGGGGAACGAAGCCGATGGAACGCCGCAAGGAAGCAAGTGAATAATCGCGGATGGGCCGACCATCGATCAGAACTGTGCCGGGTTCGGCATCGTAGATGCGCGGAATCAAGCTGACGAGCGTGGTTTTGCCGGAGCCGGTGGGACCCACAATGGCAAGGCTGGTGCCGGAAGGAATGCGCAGGTTGATGTCGTGCAGGACCTGCTTCCCTTCGTACGCGAAATTCAGATTGCGGAATTCGATGTCGCCTGTGATCTGCCGGTCTTTCGCGGCGGGGTCGTCTGCGATTTCTGAAGGTTCCTGCATGATCTCGTTGATGCGATTGAGCGACGCAGTGCCGCGCTGGAAGATGTTGATCACCCATCCCAAAGCGATGACCGGCCAGGTGAGCTGCATCATATACGTGCTGAAGGAGACGAACTGGCCGACCGTCATCGAGCCGTAAAGATAGAGGGTCGTCGTGATTGGCGGGGTTGCGGCCCCGCCCGGGTGTGAGACCAGAGGCAGCTTCATCTGGCCGATCAGCACTTCACGTCCCCCAAGCCAGAGAACCAGAACCACAGCGCAACCCAGCATCAACTCGAGTGTGGGCCATAGCATGCCCATGAGCCGAACCAGTTTCAAACTGCGGCGGACGTACTCGTTGTTGGCGGCTTCGAAGGAGCGAATTTCAGCCTCTTCCTGGACGTAAGCGCGGATCAGGCGCGCGCCGGAGAAGTTCTCCTGGGCGCGCGCGGAGATATCGGAGAACATCGCTTGAATGCGCTCGAAGCGCTCGTGAATGCGGCGTCCGAAGGTCTGAATCACAATGCTCACGACTGGCAGCGGAAGGAACGTATAGAAGGTGAGCTTCGGACTGATCGCGATCATAAAAGCGAGTGCGCCCGCGGTGTAGACCATCGTATTGGCGGAATACATAATTGCGGGGCCCAGGAGCATGCGCACGGCATTCAGATCGTTGGTGGCGCGCGCCATGATGTCGCCGGTGCGATGGCGCTGGTAGTAAGAGTACGAGAGGCCTTCGAGGCGCGCGAAGAGATCGTTGCGCAAGTCAAATTCGATGTCGCGCGAAATGCCGATGACCACCCAGCGGGTCAGGAACTGGAAGATGCCTTTGGTGATTGCGATGGCCAGAAGTACGGCAGCATAAATCAGCAGCTTGTGGCGGGTTACGCCTTCATTCAGATCGTCGGCGGCGCGGCCAATCACCAGCGGGAACAGAATCCAGATGCCGTTGGTCAGGAAAATGCAGATCGTTCCCCCGAGATATCCCCAGCGGTAGCGCTTTACATAGGGCAGTAATGGGCGAAGGCTCTTGAGGAACATGCAGAATTATCTAGATGAGATTTTAGCAGCACGGGTGCAGGATTTCGTCTGGAGGGAGCGCGGACAATACGCGGCGAATTACTTCGAGCGAGCTGTGGTGGAGTCTTGCGAGGAAGGCCGGGGGAGCAAATCCGCCTTTGAGGGAAACAACTCCGGTGCGAAGGCTTTGATGCTAATGACGCCGACCATCACAGTCCAGGCGGCGAAGAACAACCATCCGATATCGAACAAGTACAGGTCGCTCATGGCGTTTGTTCAGGGGCACGAGGATGACTGCTGTTCATCCCCGTGCCTGAAAAAGTAAAGAACAACGTTTACTGCTCAGGAGGCGCGGGCGGTGCGTCCTGATTCTGCATGTGCTGCCTCCAGCGCGCCTGATGGTTCACTTCCAGTTGCTTGAGCTGAGTGCGCTGATCCGGGGTGAGCATCTGGTATAGCTGGTTGTGCAACTGAGTTTTGGCTACGGTGAGTTGCGCGTCCAGCTGGGCTTTCTGGGTAGCCAGATTCTGGACTTTGGTTGCGGCAGCTGCGTCGTAGGTGTCAGATTCGGCCAGTTGATGAAGTTGCTTTTCAATGGCGTGCTGCTGCTGGAACAGTGGCTTCATGGTGGCCAGCTGCTTCTGCATGAGGGCCTTGGCCTGGGTCTGCTGGTCCTCGGTGAGGTTCAGTTGCTTGGTGAAGTAGTCGAGCATGTGCTGGGCCATGGCGGCATGGCCATGCATCGGCGGTGGTGGCGGAGTATCCGCAGTCTGGGATTTTGCCAGCGCCGTTCCGAGCAACACCGCCAATCCAGCTACCACTAAGCGAAAACGAATCGATTTCATCTGTAGCTCCTAAAGTCTCTCCGGATGCCCGGGGTTTCTGCTTACACTCATAGGAACACAAATGCGAGGAGCCAAGCCGTAAAAACTCGGTCAACCAGAGTAAAGTTTTGTCATTCTTCGTACCTGGATTTATCGCGCTACCGCTGCTCGCCGTGCCTGCAAAGCTTTGACAATTCTTTACTTCTAGACAATTTTGCCGTGGTGCACAATGATGGAAGCGATGGAACGAATTCTGGTTATCGATGACGACGTAGAGCTGTGCCATCTTGTCAGCGAATATCTGCAGGCCGAAGGTTTCACGATCGAGTGCGTGCATGAAGGCGAGAGCGGCCTGAAGAAAGCGACGACGGGAGAATACCTGCTTGTTGTGCTTGATGTGATGTTGCCGGGCATCAATGGATTCGAAGTGTTGCGCCGCATTCGCGCGACATCACGATTGCCGGTTTTGCTGCTGACCGCGCGCGGTGAAGATGTAGACCGCATTGTCGGACTGGAAATCGGCGCCGACGACTATCTGCCCAAGCCGTTTAATCCCCGCGAATTGGTGGCGCGCATCCGGGCGGTCCTTCGCCGAACCCAGGCGGGAGGAAATGGCGGACCCGCGGCGCCAGAGATCGTGCGCGTGGGAGACGTGGAACTGGATCCTGCGACCCGCACAGTGCGCATGAATGGCAAGCCCATTGATCTGACGTCGGTGGAATTCAATCTTCTGGAAGTGCTGTTGCGGGAAGCGGGCCGGGTGGTGCCACGCGAGCGTCTGGTGAATGCGGTTCTCAGCCGCAAGTTCTCTCCATTTGATCGCAGCATCGATATGCATGTGAGCAAGGTACGCAAAAAACTGGGCGACACTGATAACGACGAACACATCAAGACGGTACGCGGTGTTGGCTATATTTTTGCGCGTCCGCGCGAGAAGGCGAAGACCCCGTAACGGGGGCGGGGTTCTCCATGAAAAGTCTCTTCTGGCGAATTTTTCTTTCGTTCTGGATCGCACAGGCGCTCATTATCGTGCTGGCGATCTCGATCACGCTGGTGCTGCGGCCCAGAAGTTCGACTTGGGAATCGTTGCGAGCGACGACATTGAACGACGCGGTTGCGGCGTACGAACAGGGCGGGGACGCACAATTGCGCAAATATTTGGAGGAACTGGAACAGACGCAACACGTCCGCGCATATTTGTTCAATGAAGAAGGAACGGAACTTTCCCATCGCACACCGCCGGATTGGGCGATCCGCATTGCCTCGGGCGGCCCGCGTGTGCCGCATGATGGATTCATGATTCCGGCACCTCCGGTGCAGCGTGATTCGCGGTCGTCGTCAGACGGGCGCCATCGCTATACGCTCGTGATGGGTTTGCCACCGGGGCCGCGCATGTTCCTCGGTCCGCGCGGCATGCCGATGCGGTGGCTGATTCTTGCCATCATCTGCTCCGGCCTGGTCTGTTACTTGCTTTCCTGGTACATGACGAAACCGATCGTTCGGTTGCGCGCGGCGGCCCGGCAGCTTGCGGCCGGCGATCTTTCGGCGCGCACCGGCGCGCCTGGAATGGGGCGCCGCGACGAGGTTTCGGGATTGATGCGGGATTTCGACGCGATGGCCGAGCGCCTGCAGATACTTATGAAGGCTCAGTCGCGGCTGCTGAACGATATCTCCCACGAACTGCGCTCGCCACTGGCTCGTCTGAATGTTGCGTTGGGGCTGGCGCGGCAGCGCGCGAATTCCGAGAGCACCGACATGCTGGAGCGGATCGAACTGGAAGCCAGCCGCCTGAATGAACTGATTGGCCGCATCCTCACCCTGGCGCGGTTGGAAGATGGCGAGCAGCAGGTGCCGCAGACGCCGGTTCCTCTGGATGAGTTGGTGCTCAATATTGCGGACGACGCCGAATTCGAAGCACAGGCGCGTCAATGTCATGTGGAGGCGGTGATTCCAGAAGGGAATTGGAGCGTGTGCGGCAACGCTTCTCTACTGCACAGCGCTGTGGAAAACGTGGTGCGTAACGCGATCCGCTACACCCAGGAGAAGACGTCGGTAAAGATTAATCTTGCCCGCGAGCAGGGCGACAAGGGTCCCGAAGCGGTGCTGAACGTGAGCGACTCCGGCCCAGGAGTTCCCCCGGATTCACTCAGCAAGCTTTTTGAGCCGTTCTATCGCATTGACGATGCCCGGGGACGGCTCACCGGTGGCGTCGGTTTGGGCTTGGCAATCACCGAACGGGCCGTGCGTTTCCATGGTGGCAAAGTTTCCGCCCACAACCGGCCGGAAGGCGGTTTGCAGATCGAGATTCGCCTGCCGCTGATGGCGGCGGGAACTTTCGGCACCGTCCGGCATGAAGCGGTTCAGTCCGAAGCCTAGATGGTCGCCGGCTTCCGCTATAGGAATTCGGAAATCCTAAGCTGAGCACGGTACCCCGTACCGCAGAGGCAACTCGCCGGGCCTCTGCTGGTTCCAATCAGTTTGCGCTTCCTGCGCTTTCCTGATACACCAATGGATTGAGATTTTCCAGGTTTTCCACAAGGCACGTGCCCGCCCGGCAGGGCGCCGGGGTGGTCTGTGCGCGCAAACCTCAGCTGCGGACGGAGATCAACAAGAGCATGTCGAAACGATTTGCGTGGTTGTTCGGGTTAGGGGGGCTGGTTCTGATCGGATTCCTGGTGGCCTGCGGGCAAATATACAATTCGCAATCCAATGGCTTGGTAATCGTGACCAGCCAAGGTTCTGGCCTGCTGGAAACGTACAGCTACGATCTGAACGGCGGGGGTAACGTGAATGGGGTCAGCAATCCGCCGGAGTCGACCGCAGAGAAGACGTGCGTGCTGAACGGGTTTCCGGGGCAAGTCGTGATCGATACGGCAGGGGCCTACGCTTACGCAATTGTTACGGCAAATTCCTTCTGCGGTAGCGGAAGTAAGACGGGCATTCAAGCCTTTAAGATAAATTCGGCGGGTGAGATAGCTAATGCCGGTGGCCTGGTATCAGACCCCAGCCCGATCGCGATTTCGATGGATACAACAGGAAAATTCCTGTTTGTCGTCGAAGGATGCCTTGGTCCTTCTGGTTCAACTCCCGTCGCGCCTTGCTTAACAAATCCTGGAGTACTTGCACCCTATATCCGCAGCTACGCGATCGGGAGTGGCGGTTCATTAACTTTCGTCCCGGCCACCTATACTCTGAATCTTCCTCCCGGTTTTCAGACGCCCAATTTTGTGGCGGTCGCCCCCACTCCCATGACGCTTCCGACGTCGGTGAATGGCGTGCAAACGTCATATTGCTCCGGGCCAGGCAATAAGCCGCCGACGACTGAGTTTCTCTACGCAGTGGACGCCGTCAATAGCGCAGTTTGGGAGTTCGGGGTTAATACTTCCTCCGGCGCGATCACTAATCCGCCGAATACGACCCAGATTCAGAATTTTGTAACCGGCTCAGTTCCATACGGGGTTGTGGTGGAGCCTTGCAATCGCTTCGTCTATGTGACGGATTTTCAGTCGAACCAGGTCAGCGGCTACTCGATCTGCAATGGCATGCCAACGCAATCGCCGCTTTGCCCGAACCTGCCTCCCGGGAGTCTGCAGCCGATCCAGGGATCGCCCTTTACCCTGACCACAGGGAGCGGGCCTGGCCCGCTGGTCGCCGATCCGTTCGGAAATAACATCTACGTGCTGGACACGCTCTCGAACCAGATCACGCCTTTTCACATTGCGACAACTTCCGGAAGTCTCACCTCGGGAACTGTCGCGTCAACGGGCAGCCAGCCGACGTGGATCGCCATCCGTGGCGATGATAACTGGCTTTTTGTGGCGAACTACAATTCGCAAACCTTCTCAGAATTTCAGATCACGCCCGCTACCGGCGCTCTTTCGGCCTTGCCTACGGTGACCACGGACAATTATCCGTATGGCATTGCAGTGAAATAGACAAAGGGCAAGGGATCAGGGGTCGGGATCCGCATTAAGAGCTGACCTCGAACCCTGCTACGTGGGTACCTTCAGAATCAAATACCCGCCCACCAGCGTGAAAATCAGGTCGGGCGACCACGCGGCGAGAGCCGGCGGCAGCAGGCTTGCGTTGCCCATGGCCTCGAACAGCGGGGATACAACCAGGTAGATCACGGCCGTTCCTACGGCCACCGCGAGTCCGGTAATCGCTCCTTTATTGCCTCCCCACAACGCGAAGGGGATACCGACCACCGCCATGATCAGGGTGATCAGCGGGTAGGACAGCTTTTTATTCAACTGCACACGTAATCGCACCACGTCGAAGCCGCTCTGTTGCAGGTCGCGGATATATCGGTGTAGTTCGTCGTAGTTCATTTCACTGTATTGCTTGACTTCCTTCTTGAAGTACGGCGGGGTCTCGGTGAGTTGCGGAAAGGTGGCTACTTCGAATGGCCGATAGTCTACGATTGCCGAGACATTCAGGGAGCGATCCCATCCTTGCTCATAAATCCAACGATTGAGGCTCTGGGCCCAGTGGGCGCGCTCGGCGTGGATGCGGCGCGTCACCGTGAAACTAGCCCGATTCAGCTGAAAGACAGTGAGATTTCCGAAGGTATCGCGGTCGGGATCGAAGAACTGGTAGTAGTAGATATCGTTATTCTGACCGAAGATCCACTTGCGATCCGCACGGAGATAGGTTTGCGGCGGGCGTCCTTTGATCTGATTGTGCAACGCCTCCTGGCGCTTGTTGGTGTGCGGCAGATAAAACTGGTCGGCGAAGAAGAGCGCGGCAGCTACAATCCCTGCTGCCACAATAACCGGAGTGACAATGCGATAGATGCTCACCCCTGTCGCCTTGATGGCGGTGATTTCGTTGGAACGCTGCATTAAACCGAACGTGACCAGCACGGTCAACAGCATGACCAGCGGCGCAACGTTATAAAGCAAATAAGGAGTGACATTGAGGAGATACTCAGCGACCACGCTTGCCCGAACCTGATTGCGGAGGATATCTCCGAGCAATTCAAACAGCGTGAAGACCAGAACCAGGACAAGGAACGTGGAGAGAATCATCCCCAGATAGAGGAAGAAATCGCGCAACACGTAGTCATCGAGAAGGGTCGGAAAGCTTGCGCTGAAAACTCGTTTTCGCGTGGAGACGCGCTCGAAGGCGTTCTCACGGCGACTGCGGCCGTTAGTGGCCCGCGTCACTGCGGCTTGAGATTTGGCGAACAACCGCATCGATCCCAGTTCGAAGGGCCGCTTCTCCGCTCGCCATAGCAGAAATATTCCCAACCCGAGGAACACCAGGTCCGCTATCCATGCCCCAAACCAGGCTGACACCCTTCCTTGCCGCGCAAGCGAGACTCCAATCAAAGAGACGACATAATAGGCGAATACCAGGACGATGGTGAGCACGAATCCGCCCGACTTACCGCTCTTCTTGGAAGAGAGCCCGAGTGGAATTCCGACCAGGGCCAGGACAAAGCAGGCGGAGGGCAGGGCGAATCGACGATGAAATTCGATGAGGTACCAGCGGGCGGAGACAGGATCAACCCGCCGCGCTTTATCGAGCAAGGAATGGGTATCCATCTCAGCGGCAGGCAGAGATTCGTCTCCTCTGTTCTCTGTGGACGGTAGTTCGATGGGAATGTCTGTCTGCTGAAAAGTAGAAATCTGGTAGTGGGAGGAGTCCTTGGGGTCGGTCTCGTGCGCGGAGCCGTCAATTAAATGAAGGTGCAGGCGATCGGGGCCTTCGCTGACGACAATGCCTTCCTTGGCCAGCGTGATCTTCGGGTTCGCCGCATCCGAGATGTCGGCCATGAAGACGCCCTTCCACACCGCGGCCCCCTCGGCGCTCTTTACGTCCTGCACGTAGAGAACGTACTTGGGGAATCCTTCATAGAACACACGCGGCTGGACTTCAAAAGAAACCTGAGATCCCTTGAGGCGATCTTCCAGATGGCCGAGTGCGGCCTGCGAACGAGGCGCTATGTAGAGTCCATTCAGCAGCGCAAGCCCCCAACCGGCGGCGACAAAAAGCGATAGCGAACGCAAAAAGGACCATACGCCCATGCCGCTGGCGCGCATGGCCGTGATCTCGCTGTCGGCGGCAAGGCGACTGAGGCCGATAAGAATGCCCACCAGGACGCTCATCGGCAGGGTGTAGGTGAGGGCGAGGGGAACGGTGAAGAAGAAGATTTCGGCCACGCTGGGCAGGGGAGCGCTGGCGCGCACGACCAGTTCCAGGATGCGTCCCAGGTCGCGCGTGAAGAGAACGAAGGTGAAGATGGCCACGCCGATCAGAGCGTGCGCCGTCACCTCCCGAAGGATATAGCGGGTGAGAATCCGCATGCAACGCGCTTAAACCGAGCATAGCACGAGGCGCGGGTGGGGAAGGCGCTCCTGGGAGGGGAATCAAAAGCGGCACATACGAAGTCACTTCGTTGCTGGAAGGAGATGATGTCCGAATTTTGCCTTGACAGGCAATCAGGTATAGTTTAAATTATGACTATTGGTCATATATGAGTAATGGTCTTATATGAGCACGAGTAAGCCAATCGATTTCCGCGGCGTATTTGCCGCCCTCGGATCGGAAGAGCTCCCGCACATGAAGGGCATGGGGCGCCGGGAACGCAAGGCCGCTGCCACCCGGTTGAAACTGTTCCGTTGCGCTCTCCTGCTGTTTGCCCAGCGTGGTTTTCAGAACGTTACGGTTGAGGACATTACTGAAGCCGCTGACGTGGGTAAGGGAACATTCTTCAACTACTTCAAAAGCAAGGACCACGTCCTCAGCGTCATGGCCGAGATCCAGCTCGGAAAGGTGCGGGAGGCGATGGAGGCGGCGAAGGCGGGGAAGCGGCCCGTGCGAGCAATTGTGCACGACCTCTTCCTCAAGATCAGCGAAGAGCCGGGCCGCAGTCCCGAGATGGCGCGGGCGCTATTAACGGCGTTTCTGTCGAGCACGGTTCGCGAGATTCTGGCGCAGAACATGTTTGAAGGGCGCCAGATGGCGGCCCGAATCTTCGAACTCGGCCAAGAACACGGCGAGGTCGATCCGAAGTTGAAACCGGAGCAACTAGCGCTTCACCTGCAAGAGAGTTTCCTCGGCACGTTGGTGATGTGGTCACTGCGAGGCGAACTCAAGTTGCAGGCAGCCGCGGAAACAAGCTTTCAGCATTTTTGGAAAGCCATCGCCGTTAAGGATTGAGAGTCTTCGCAATGAAAAATCTGGGCTATTTGGTGTCTCTGATTTTTCTGGCGCCAAGTCTCTTGTCGCCAGCGAGTGCGCAGCAATCTTCGCTGCGTCTGACGCTGCGCGAGGCTATTGAAAAAGGCTTGCAGGCAAATCTCAGTGTTTTGGCGGCCGGTACCCAGGTTCAGGAATCGGAAGGCACACGCACACGGAGTTTGTCCGCCGCATTGTTTCCGCGTGTTCGGGCCGAAAGTTATGCGAATCTGCAGAACCGAAATCTCCGCGCATTTGGAATCTCGTTTCCCGGACTTCCGGCGGTTGTGGGCCCATTTTCCAACTACGACTTCCGTGTTGCCGCCGATCAAAACATTTTGGATCTGCAGAGTTATCGTAACTACAAAGCCAGCCAGGATGCGGTTGCGGCCAGCAAGCTGAATTATCAGGACGCTCGCGACCTGATCATACGGGTAATTGCCGGGCTCTATCTCGATGCGCAATCGGCGCGGGCGCGCGCAGACGCGGCGCAGACCCGCGTGACAGACTCGCAAGCGCTTTATCAGCTAGCCAAGAGCAAGCACGATGCCGGCACCGCAACCGGAGTCGATCTTTTGCGCGCCCAGGTGCAACTCGCCAATGATCAGCAGGTGCTCCTGGCGGCTCAGAATCAGCACAAACAGGCATTGCTGGTGCTGGCGCGCAATCTGGGCATGAACCCAGGCGTGGCCCTTGAGTTGGCGGAGCCGCTACGATTCCAGCCGCTGCAGTATGCTGCGGCAGAAACGATCGTCGGGTCAGCGCTCCTGGCGCGCTCCGACTACCTTTCGCTGGCGAGCCAGCGCCAGCAGCTTGTCAGTCAGCAGCAAGCCAATCATGCGCGTTACTACCCCAAGGTTAGTCTCAGCGGAAATTATGGCGAACTGGGGCGCAGCATCGGCAGCGTGCAGCCTACCTATCTAATTCAAGGCCAGATTGATTTCACCATTTTCGATCGTGACCGGACTGGCGCGGACCAGGAACTGGCGAGCCGGATTCACCGGGTTGATGATCAAATTGCGGATCTGCGCCGCGGCATCGAACAGGACATTCGGGCGGCGCTCTTAAATCTGGAGTCCACGGCGGAGCAGGTCACAGTATCGCAGCAGGGGCAGGACCTTGCGGAGCGGGAATTGAAACTTACGCAGGATCGTTTTCGCGCCGGGGTGACAGACAACATCGAGGTCACCACGGCGCAAGATGAGCTGGCGCGGGCGCAGGAGAATTACATCCTTGCCGTTTCGAGCTATGTGGATGCCAAATTCGCGCTGGCTCGCGCCGCTGGCGCGACCGAAAAGAACATTGATCAGTACTTGGGGAATCCCTGATCGAAGTGGAGTCTTTCAAGACTGCGAGGTCAGAGCTCGATGAAACGACGCATTCCTATCCTGATTGTCTTAGCAGCTTTGATTGGCGCGGGAGTGTATTTATATCCGCGATTCACGAAAGATTCGAAACCGCAGAATGAAATCGTGCTCTCAGGAAATATTGAAGCGCATGAAAGCCTGGTCAGCTTCAAGGTGCAAGGCCGAATTGTCGAGTTGCCGATCGGGGAGGGTCAATCGGTGGAGAAAGGCACATTGCTGGCCCGACTCGACGATGCTGACTACAAGCAGCGGGTGCGCATCGACGAGGCGAGCGTGGGGGTGCGGCAATCGAACCTTGCCCTGACACTCGCCGGTACTCGCGAACAGGAGATCAGAGCGGCGCAGCAAAGCATGCTCGACGCGCAGGCTGACATGCATCAGAAAACGTTGGACTTCGACCGCGCGCAGCGTCTGTTTAGCGAGGATGCGATCTCGGCTCAAGATCGAGACCTGGCCGATACGGCATTGAAACGCTCGCAAGCCACATTCCAGGCCGCACAGCAGCGATATAACGAGGCGGTCGAAGGCAGCCGCAAGGAAGACATCGTAATTGCACAAGCGAACTTGAAGGAGGCGAGCGCGAATCTGGGGATGTCGCGAGTGAATCTCGACTACACCGTCCTGCGCGCGCCCACGGGTGGAGTGATCACCGTGCGGCAGGCCGAAATTGGAGAAGTGGTTGTGCCGGGAACGCCCGTGGTGACATTGGCGGACCTCGATCACATCTGGCTCCGCGCCTATGTCGCGGAAGTGGATCTCGGCCGAATCCATTGGGGACAGGATGCGTCCATTACAACTGATACTTATCCCGGCAAGCAGTATCACGGACACATCTCCTTCATCGCCTCCGATGCGGAGTTCACGCCCAAGAGTGTGCAGACGTATAAGGAGCGCGTCTCCCTGGTGTACCGGATCAAAATCGATATCGACAATCCCAACCATGAACTGAAGCCGGGCATGCCGGCCGATGCGCACATTACGCTCGCGGGAAATGCGAATGCCCAGCAGCTCCAGGACACTGGATCGAGGCGGTGATGGCGAAGCAGCTCCAATCCGCGATCGTTGCCGAAGGACTAACGAAGAGTTTTCCCGGTGTGGTTGCAGTCGATCACCTCAGTTTCGATGTGCGGCCGGCGGAAATATTCGGATTGGTGGGGCCTGACGGCGCAGGCAAGACCACAACGCTTCGCATGTTGGCGGGAGTGATGCCTCCGGATTCTGGCCAGGCCATGGTGGCGGGATTCGATGCGATTCGCGATCCCGAGGGCGCGAAGCATCACCTGAGCTACATGCCGCAACGGTTCGGGCTATACGAAGATCTCACGGTCGACGAAAATATCCGTTTCTACGCGGACCTTTTCGGAGTAAGAAAAGGCGAGCGCGACGAGCGCGCGCCGCAACTGCTGCGAGCAGCGGGGATGCTGGAGTTTCGCTCGCGGATGGCCGGCAAGCTTTCGGGCGGCATGAAGCAGAAGCTGGGCTTGGTTTGCGCGCTGATTCACCGTCCCAAGGTGATTCTGCTCGACGAGCCAACCACGGGTGTCGATCCGGTGTCACGCCGGGATTTCTGGCGCATCCTTTATGAATTGATCGCAGAGGGCGTGGGGATTCTCACTTCGACGGCCTATCTCGATGAAGCCGAGCGCTGTCATCGGGTGGCATTGCTGCACCAGGGGAAGTTGCTGTTTTGCGACACGCCTGACAATCTCAAATCGAAGATGGACAAAGGCGTTCTGTCAATTATCTCGAGCGATCCTCGCCGGGTGCGGGAGGAGATTGAACGCACGCAGGGAATCTCGAGCCTTACTCTAACCGGCGACGGCTTACACGTTGTGGTTGATGATGCGAAACGCAGACTTTCAGAATTCGAGAACCGACTGCGGAATGCGCAGATTCCGTACGAGTCGATTCGGCAAGTAACGCCGACGGTCGAGGACTTGTTCGTAGACGCGGTTACGAGCGACACGGGAGGGACGCGTGCCTGAGAAGCACAGCTCCGTGGTGATCGAAGAACTCGTGAAGCGCTTCGGAGATTTCCTGGCCGTCGACCAAATCAGCCTTGAAACCCGGAAAGGCGAGATCTTCGGATTTCTCGGTCCGAACGGAGCCGGGAAGTCGACGACGATTCGTATGTTGTGCGGACTGCTTACTCCGACGTCCGGACGCGCCATTGTCGCCGGTTATGACGTCACGGCAGAGCCAGAGGCGGTGCGCCAGAACATCGGTTACATGTCCCAAAAATTTTCACTCTATAACGATCTGAAGGTCATCGAGAATCTGCGGCTGTTTGCCGGTCTTTACAACGTGCCCTCCGGGAAATTCAAAGAACGAGTTGACTGGGCACTGGAGATGGCCAATTTGAAAGGCCAGGAAAATCTCATTGTGGGCACGCTGCCAGGAGGATGGAAACAACGCCTGGCCCTGGGCTGCGCAGTCCTGCATCACCCACCAATCATTTTTCTGGATGAGCCCACGTCGGGAGTCGATCCGGTTTCGCGGCGCCAGTTCTGGGACTTGATCCATAGCATGGCCGGCGAAGGCGTAACAGCGTTTGTAACCACCCACTATATGGAGGAAGCGGAATACTGCAATCGGCTGGCATTGATCTTTCGCGGAAAGATGGTGGCGCTGGGGACGCCTTCCGAGTTGAAGCACAAGTCGATGAAAGGCGAATTGCTTCTGGTGGAGTGCGATCCGCTGGGGCCGGCCGTGGAGGCGCTGCAGTCGGCGCCGATGGTGCTGGACGCCGCGGTTTTTGGCAATGCACTGCACCTCGTGGTCGGCGAAGCGGAAGCAGCGACTCCGCAGGTGACAAAGTATCTGGCGGAGCACGGCATAACAGTGCGGCGAGTCGAGAAGATTCGTCCCAGCCTGGAAGATGTGTTTGTCTCGCTCACGACCGAGCCACGAAACGGCAAAGGAAAAGCGTCATGAGCTTCACTCGCCTTCTCGCGGTTGCCAAGAAAGAGATCATTCAGGTCTTGCGCGACTCGCGCAGCTTGATCATCGTCTTGATCATGCCGGTCATTCTGGTGCTGCTTTTCGGGTATGGGGTGAATCTTGATCTGAAACATCTCCCGATCTATGTCTACGACCGCGAAGGAAGCCAGCAGAGCCAGGACCTGCTCAAGCGCTTCCAGGCGAGCGAGTATTTCGAGATCATCCGGGTGGTGAACAATTATCCCGATCTGACTCGCGCCATTGATGACGGTCACGCCAAGATGGGAGTAGTGATTCCCTGGGATTTCTCACGACGACTCCAGGATGGCCGTTCCGTACAGGTTCAGGCGCTGATCGATGGGACAGACGACAACACCGCGAATGTCTTGATTGGCTACGCACAGGCGGTCGTGCAAGGATATTCGTCCGAAATGCAAATCGAGTGGCTGCGAGCTCGTGGGCAGATCGCGCCGCCGGCACCCGTAAGCGTGGAAACAAGAACATGGTTCAACGAAGACCTGGAAAGCAGCGCATTCATTGTCCCCGGAGTCTTGGCGCTTGTGATGTCGGTGATAGGCGCGTTTCTGACTTCCCTGACGATTGCGCGCGAGTGGGAGCGCGGCAGCATGGAACAGTTGATCTCCACTCCGGTCACTCCGCTTGAGATCATGTTCGGCAAGCTGGTGCCGTACTTCTCGATCGGAATGATCGACGTGCTCGTTTGCGCGCTGATCGCGCTTTACTGGTTTCACGTTCCCTTTCGTGGGTCGTTCCCGATGCTGCTTGTCGCCTCAGCCATGTTCATGATTGTGGTGCTGTCGATGGGATTTTTCATCTCAGTGATTGCCAAGAACCAGCTGGCGGCAAGCCAAATCGCCCTACTGGCAACGTTTTTACCGGCATTCCTGCTCTCCGGATTTCTGTATGCCATTGAGCAGATGCCCACAGTCCTGCAGTGGATCACGCGCATTCTGCCGGCACGCTATTACGTATCGGTGTTAAAGAAAATATTTCTGAAGGGATCAGCCGCGGCTCTGCTTTACGCCGATCTCGTGCCCCTGGCCGTATTCACTGTTGTGCTGGCTTTGCTTGCCACCCACTCATTCCATAAAAGGTTGACGTAGGAGAAAAGATGTTGGAGCGGCTCAAGCAGATGCTCATCAAGGAATTCATTCAGGTCTTCCGCGATAAGCGCACCCGCTTTGTCCTGTTTGCCCCGCCCATCATCCAGATGCTGATCTTCGGGTATGCGGCGACTTTTGAGATCCATCATGTTGCCACCGTCGTACTGGATCTGGATCACAGCCAGGAGAGCCGCGACTTGATTTCGCGATTTACATCGAGCCCGTATTTTGATGTGCAACGCCAACTTGGGGACACACGCGAGGCTCAGAACCTCATCGATCGCGGCGATGCGACGGTTGCGTTGCAGATCAATCCCGGATTCGCGGAGAATCTGCGCAAGGGACAGACTGCGCCTCTGCAGGTGATTGTCGACGCGACGAATTCCAACACCGCCTTAATTGCCTCCGGTTACATCAATCAAATTGCGTTGGGATTCGCGACGGATTATCAGCAGGATCGCATCAATCGCATCTCGCCGCAGCTAATTGAGCGTGTCCCTTCGGTGCAGCTTGAGCAGCGGCCCTGGTACAACCCTGATCTGCGCAGCCGCTGGTTCTTCATTCCCGGAATTATTGGAAGCCTTACGCTGGTGCTGGTGGTGAATCTCACTGCCTTCGCAGTCGTAAGGGAACGTGAGATTGGCACCCTGGAACAGATCATGGTGACGCCGATCCGTCCAGCGGAGTTTATTCTCGGGAAGACGTTGCCGTTTTTTCTGATTGGACTGTTCGATGTGTCGTTGATCGCGATCGTCGGAACACTCTGGTTTCAGGTTCCATTCCGCGGACACATTTCGGTGCTGTTCGCCGGAGCGATTCTTTTCCTGCTTTGCATGTTAGGAGTCGGCCTGCTGATCTCTACGATCTCTGCAACGCAACAGCAGGCTATGGTTACTTCCTTCTTCTTCATCATGCCGGCAATTACATTCTCCGGATTCGGATTCCCCATCAGCACCATGCCGCCATGGCTGCAGTACCTGACTTATGCCAGCCCGCTGCGGTATTTCCTTATCGTGTTGCGCGGCACCTATCTGAAAGGCGTCGGGCTGGATATTCTCTGGCCGCAAATGCTGGCGATGGCCGGTTTGGGCGTGGCATTGCTTACCACCGCTGTTCTGCGCTTCCATAAGGCCATTGACTGATTTTTCTGGAGCAAGGGCCTACGTCCGCTCGGCCCTAGAGCTTACAGAACGGCAGAAGAACTTGTGCCAGCCGCAGCAAAGACATCGGCGGACATGCGCCCGGGTGCGGCGAGCGCCGAGGTAGTCGAGGTGATGTGAAATTGGCGGGCTTCTGCGCACTGCGGTTGCGAGCGTGATCGATAACTAATGCCTCAGTTTTTCTACCAGAGTGTTTCCGCCCGGCCATTCGATAGTCAGCAGATTCTGTTGGCTCCTGCCCCATGCTCAGCCTTGCTTTGATGGCTCCGATTTCGTACGGAAGCGCATTGCGAAACTTGAAGTCTCGCGCTAGAAGTAAGCCGGGCCAAACCCAATGCGCGTGTCCGCCGAGGATTCACCGACTCCCCTGCGCTTGTTCTTCAACCTTTAGAATCTGATCCGATGGTACGTTCTGTAAATCCTGCCGAATCCCGCTCGGCCATTTGATTTCGATTTCGCGGACCATTCGCGATGCACCCAGGCCGAAATGCACGCGAGAGTCGCTGGCGGACGCGTACCCGACCGCAGTTGTGGCTTCGTTATATTGGACTCTCCCATCCTCACCGGTGATGTGTATCTGCGCTCCGAGTCCCATCCGATTGCTTTTCTTACCGACCAGCTTCAGCGAAATCCAGTGATTCGAGTTTTTCGACACATTGTGGAAATACTTCAGCGGGCCATTGAGCACAGTGACGATAGCGTCGATACGTCCGTCATTATCCATATCTCCGAAGGCGACGCCGCGATGTGGGGCCGCTAATTGGAAATCGGAGCCCGCCTCGCTACTGACGTCGCGAAACTTCCCATTGCCCAGATTGCGGAAAACCGAGTTCGGCTCCTCGTACTTGCGATTGGAGAATTGGGCGATATTATCGAGAACGTTGCTGCGGGCGACGAAGAGATCCTTCCATCCGTCGTTATCGAAATCGAATATGCCGTTTCCCCATCCCGACATGGTCCGAGTCAGCGCCAATTGCGCTTGAAAGGTCTGTTCTACGAACTGACCGCCGCCGAGGTTACGGAACAGGGGAAATGACTCGTTTTCCACTGCGGTGTGCCAGATCTCAGGGCGTCCATCGTTATCCACGTCTTTGAAATCCACCCCCATGCCAGAGAGCGCACTCCCGCTTTGGGCATACGCCACTCCCGCTTCCAATCCAACCTCTTCGAATTTCTTGCCGCCGAGATTATGGAGAAGGAAGTTCGGTTGATTGTCGTTGGCCACGAAAATATCCATGAAGCCGTCACCATCGTAGTCGGCAATGGCCGCTCCCATTCCCTTTCCCAAGTACTTGGAGATGCCTGTTTCGGCGGAGACGTCTGTAAATGTGCCATCGCCGTTGTTGCGGTAGAGAGTATTTGGCAGATTCGCGTAATTGTTGGGATGACAGTAGGCTCGTAGCTTGGGAGTGGGCCCGCAGTAGGGGTCTTTATTGACCTCCCACTTGCAGTAATTGGAAACGAACAGATCTAGAAGGCCGTCATTGTTGTAGTCCACCCAGGCTGCCGAGACAGACCACATCTTTTTGCCGTCGAAGAAACCTCCGCCGACCCCGGCTTTGTCGGTGACGTCAGTGAATGTGCCGTTCCCGTTGTTGTGGAGCAGTTGATTCTTGCCGACGTTCAGGACGTAGATGTCCGGCCAGCCATCGTTATCGTAGTCGCCCACGGCCACACCCATCCCATATCCGACACCGGCCACGCCCGCCGCTTGGGTGACGTCGGTAAAAGTTCCGTCATGATTGTTATGGTAGAGGCGGTTCCAGAACCTCGGGCTCTCTTTTTGGAGGGAGGGAATGGCGGCGCCGTTTACCACCAGAACGTCGAGGTAGCCGTCATTGTCGTAATCCAGCAGGGCAACCCCCGCTACCATGGTTTCAGGCTGATTTTTATTGGCTGTAGGGCTGCTGTCACTGGTGAATGTCAGGCCTGAGCGCTGCGCGATCTCTTCAAATGCAATAGGACCATCTGCCGGGGCGGCCACCAAAACGCCTGCTCCGAGCAGAATTCCAGATAAAATGCGGAAATACAACTTCATGGGAAGCCATCAGTCTAGCACCTGGGGAACTGTCGCAGCCGGGCTTTGCCTGGTGGTTTCCTGTCTTTTTCTCGCTGGTTCCGGATCACAGACTGTAGCCAAGAGCCCCGGCTTTCTAGACGTAGCGCCACGCTCGAAATTCAGCTACATCAGCAACAACAGCCCCGGCGGGCATAAATATTTCCCGCAGCCGATGTGCGGAGGAGTGGCCATCTTCGATTTTGATAACGATGGCAGGATGGACATTTTCTTCACCAACGGCGCTCAGTTACCGGAGATGAAGAAGACAAATCCCTCTTACTACAATTGTTTGCTGAAACAGCAACCCGACGGAACCTTCGAGGATGTTACCGCTAAAGCAGGCCTTCTGGGCAAGAACCTGGATTTCAACTTCGGGGTTGCTGTAGGCGATTACGACAATGACGGATACGAAGACCTGTTCATCTGCGCTGCCGGCCGGAACACGCTTTATCACAATAATGGCGACGGGACTTTCACTGATGTCACGGATATCTCCGGTATTGGCAGCAAACCGTCCGACACTCTGAGCGTTGCAGCCGCCTGGTTCGACTACGACAACGATGGTCTACTCGACCTGGTGGTTTCCAACTACACCTACTGGACGCCGCAGACGGATCTGCGCTGCACGATGGGAAATCAGGAATACTATTGCGACCCCAGACGCTATAAGAGCGTGCCTCCCCGTCTCTACCACAACTTAGGCAACGGCAAGTTCGAGGACGTCACCGAAAAGTCCGGGTTGGCGAAATCTCCGGGCAAAGGCATGGGCATTTCTATCGCCGATTTTAATAACGATGGCTGGCCCGATATCTTCATTGCCAACGATACCGAGCCTAACTCGCTGTTCATCAACATGAAAAACGGGAAATTCGAGGAACGTGGCCTCGAACTCGGAGTGGGATACGACGACAATGCCCGCACTGGATCCTCCATGGGTTCGGACGCGAAGGACTTCGACAATGACGGCAACGTCGATATCTTCTACAACAACCTCAGGCAGCAGGTCTGGCAATTGCTTAGGAATGACGGAAAGTTGTTCAGTTATGAGTATTCCTCGAAGATCCAGTCGATGAGCATGCCTCATTCGGGTTGGAGTAATGGGTTCATCGACTACAACAACGACGGTTGGAAGGACATTTATTCGGCGAACGGAGACGTAGACCAGGTAAACGAGTCATCTCCGGAGCACGACACCATGTTTGAAAATGTCGATGGCAAGGCATTTATCGACGTCTCTGAAGAGCTGGGCAAGGACTTCCTCCGCAAAGGCTACCAGCGAGGTTCAGCATTCGGTGATCTCAACAATGACGGATCAATGGATATCGTTGTGACATCCCTCAACCAGAGGCCCAGAATTTTGATGAATACCGCCGACAGCGGCAACCACTGGCTGATGCTGAACCTGATCGGACACAAGAGCGCCCGTGACGCCATCGGAGCCAAAATCAAGCTCACAACTGCTTCAGGGCGCGTGCTTTATAACCATGTATCTATCAGCACGGGCTTCATGTCGTCGAGCGATAAGCGGGTTCATTTCGGGTTAGGACAGGAATCAAAGGTAGCATCGATTGAAATCCGATGGCCAAGCGGAATTCAGCAAACTTTGAAGGACGTCGCCGCTGATCAATTGCTGAATGTCGACGAACCCGCCCACTGATCTTCCATGGGCATTGGCATCCTGAGCGAGGCGAAGGCCCCGTGCAACTTGTGGCTGAAAGCCGCGCCCTTTCAAAGCCAGGCCACATCAATCCTCAGGGCCTCGCTTCCGATTGTCCCTTTGTTTTTGACTGCGCTGCATCTTGCTGCGCCTTCAGCTTGCTCACGATCTCCCGCTCGCGGTCTCCGTCTTCTTTGCGTCGCAAACGGTAATAGACCTGCGCCAGGGAAACATGCGCCTCGAGAAAATTCGGTGCCTGCTTTGCCAGCGATTCCAGCACGCCACGCGCCCGATCCATATCTCCCGCGGCGAGATATGTCGCTCCGACCTGATAGAGGGCCCCGGGATCCTTGGGACGAACCAGCAGAGCGCGATCCAGAAGCTCGTGAGCACGCGCGTAGTTACCGTCTTGTTTCAGCAAGACGGCGAGGCGCACGTTCGACTCAAAGTCATTGGGGTTATTGGCAAGTTCCTTCTCGAAATCCTGGCGAGCCGCGTTCATGTCGCCGCTGGCCATCTGCGCTTGCCCGAGGTAGGAATATACGTCCGGCAGCTTCGGATTGATCTCCGCCGCCTTGGTAAGATCCGCAATTGCGGCGGGATATTCCATGGCCTCGAACTTTGTCATCCCCAACAGAAGATGAGACTCGGCCGAGTCTCCGTTGCGCAGAATGCGGTCAATCACGGTCGCTCCCTCCGCGCGCTGCTTGTTTTTCAGAAGAGCGGTTCCCAGCATGTAAGCAATCGCCAGGTCGTCGGGAGATTTGTCCTCCTCGGGCGTCAGCAAGCGAATAACCTGCTGATTCTGACCCATGCGCAGGTAGCAATCGCTTAAAAGAAGCAAGGCCTGGTGATTCCTGGGATCTTCCGTGTGCACGCGCGCCAGCTGGCTGGATGCGTCGCTAATCTGGCCCATTTTGTAATAAGCAATCGCTAGATTCAGACGAGCCTGAGTGAACCGGGGCGATTGTCGTAAGGCGGTTCGGTACTCCGGTATGGCCTCCTCAAACCGTCCCAACTCGGCCAACGCTGCTCCCAGATTGGAATGGATAGGAGTCGCCTCGGGATGCAACTTGAGGAACTCCCGGTACTCTTTGACAGCTCCCTCCAGATCGCCAGACTGCTGCCTCTGCATTGCATCCTGGACCAGTTCCTGGGGGGATTGTGCCCGGAGAAGCGGACAAGATAGCAGAATTGAGAAGAACAAGAATTTGCGCATGCAGCAGAAGGATTTACGCATACAGCAGGGCCTTAGATAAGCAGTTCTTCCGTAGCTGTGCCCTTTTTGAAAGGTCGCGCCTTCCAGGCGCGCCAGATAGAAAGGCGATTCACAAAGGGCCTTAATCCGTTGAGGATTCCCACCTCAGGCCTTGAGGGCCGATCATATACGAAATGCCTCGGCGCGGCTGAAAGCCGCACCCTTTCAAATCAAACCCGGCCCCAGTAAACCGAGATCGCTTTAAGTTTACAAGAAAAAAGAATGGGACGGCCGAAGCCATCCCATTCGCAGTTGAAAATGGTCTCGAGTCTAGAAGTAGTATTTGGCTCCCATCTCGATGATGCGATGACCCTGTTTCTGGTTGACGTAGCCGAAGGTCGAATTGCTCTGCGTGAACGCACCCGTAGCATCTTGCTGGAAGGTGAGCCCGAGATTGTTTCCGTTAAACGACCACAGCGGATGGTTCATCCAGTTGTAGAAGTTGAACCGGAACTGCAGCTTCTGGCTCTCCTTGATGGCAAAGTTCTTGAACAATGCCATATCCCAGTTGAAGTACGCCGGTCCATAAATGGCCGGCAAGACGAACGGGCCGTTCTGACCAACTTGCGACGGTGCCGCGAAGCAATTCCCATTGATGTACTGGTGCGTTGCCAGCCCACTCGCTGGATTGCAGGTCACAATGGGATTGAGTTGGATCTCCGTCGTGCCCAGCAGGGACTTATCGTTGAGCGCGAAGTTGGTGCCCGGAACCACCGCAATGCCATTGTTCGCAGCCGTGCCCACGTAGCTCATACCGAAGTTTTGGTTCTGGTAAGCGGTTAGGTTTGGCCCGCTCTGGAGTTGCAAGATTCCGCTTACCTGCCAGCCGTTTACGAAGCCGCCAGCATACTTGTTGATATTTTTAGCGGTGGGCAGATCTACGGAATAGACAGCGTTGAACAGGTGTTTTCGGCTGTTGGGCAGAACACCAATGCTTTTATTGATGTCGAAAATATCTACGGCACGGCTCGAGCCGTCATTCACCACGCCCTCGGCCTTGCTGTAGGTGTAGTTCAGAGCAGTGGTGTACCGTCCTCTCGTGCGTGTCCAACCCGCCTGCAAGGCGTTGTAGTTGGCACGGCCATTATTGGTGGTCACATTCAGGTCTGAATAACCCTGAATGGGATATAAGACGCCGGTATTCACCTTGTTTGGGTCAATGTTGCCATGTGACTGTGCGTACGCGGTTATCGCACCTATGGGTATCGCGTTGATGTTTAATGTGGCGAAGCCTCCGCCTCCAGAGCCCAGGCTTCCACCATTGCCTCCGCTCGAGAGGTCTTCCGACCGATTGCCGACATATGCGATCTCAAACAGGCTCGACCAGGGCAACTGGCGCGAAATCGTGAAGTTCCAGTTGTCTGTATAGCCCATCTTGTCGTCCGAACCATCCACGGCCGCGGGACCGGAGGGGTTCGCGCTGAAATTTACCGTGTCCAGGCCGGCATTCCCAGCAGCCGTGTTCCACGGAGCTACATTTTTCAAGGCTGTGGGTAGCGGATTCACCAGAATGGGCTGGCTGGTTGTCGAGCTCAACGCAACATTGCCGGAGAAACCGGTTGTCTTGACTCCGGCAGACGCATCCAAGCCACTCGTAAACTGGCCAGTGTGGAAGTAGTACCGCCCCCACCCTCCGCGGAGGATTGTTTTGCCATCTCCCCTCAGGTCATAGGCAGCGCCCAGGCGTGGCTGGTAGTACAGCGCACGCGTCGGGTAACCAGTCAAGGGAACAGAACTATTCTGGGCATGCCACTCGTATCCGCAGTACGTCGGCGCGTTGGCACATCCTGTACCAAGCTGCGCCACCCCCGCTTGGTAAGCGGCCATGCTGAAGATCGCGAACCCATCGCCCAACCGGTCATACCACGGCTGTAAGTGACTGAAGCGTAGGCCGAAGCTTACGGTCAGCCGCCTGGTCGCTTTCCAGTCATCCTGCGCGAAGAAATCGACCGTATTGTAGGCAATATCGTTGAGGCGGTTCTTTGTTGCTTCGTTGTAGTTGCTGGCGATACCCAGGGCTTCGTCCGCATAGGAGTCGCCACTCGTATACAGGGGGTCACTTCCGGATACGAACTGCAGGTACCCGTTGGTATTGTTGTTGGCAGGCTGGGCATTGCGGATCCATTCCCAGAAGAAGCCTCCCTTGATCGTATGCGTGCCGATCACTTTGGTGATCGTGTCGCTCACGCTGGGCATCCACTTGTTTGCATATAGCCCCGCTGAGGCTCCGCCAGCTTCAAAGCCGCCTGGATTGAAGACCAAAGCCGCTTCACCGTTGCCGCCCGTACCTCCGAACGACGGAATCTGCGATACACCGTTCTTGAATAGTCCCTGCACGTTATAGCCGACATTGCTGCGGTTGACAGCCGCCGGATTGGCAAAGACGTTCGGGAACTTCACCAGCGTGTAGGCCACGACCGTCTCGTTGGTCATCGTCGGGCTGAAAACATGCGTGAGCGATCCCGAAATGGAGTAAGACCGGTTCTTGCCGTCGATTGCCGTCGGATAGGGAACCTGGTCCGACTGGCGCCACCACAGGCCGACCGGGAACTGCTGCGTCTCCTTCTGATAGTTGTAACGCACGAACACCTTCGTGCGGTCGCTGATGTTGTAGTCCTCGCGTGTGACGAACTGGGTATTGTTCTGGTTGAAAACTTCGGACTGTACGTAATTGTAGCCCCCGGTCGCGTTGGGGTCAGCATTGGGCGCCGGATACAGCTTCATCAAGCTCAGCATGTTTTGGTTCAGGTCCGCCGTCGGAATCTGAACGTTCATTCCTCCCTTGCCGTCGGGTGTGGCCCCGAAAGCAGTCAAGGCGTTCTGGTTCAGACATGGAATCCAGTTGCTGGCGCTGGCACCGGGGCAGAGCGAACCCACCGGCGTTGATCCGCCACCCGTTTGGTAGTTGTGGGTTGCGTCGCCGATCTTCTCTAACTCGGAAGTTGAGAAATTCCCGCTGAGCATACCCGGGGTTGGAACCGTGGAACGAAGCAATCCGGTATCCAGCACCTGGTAGTAGTACTCGAAACCGGCAAAGAAGAATAACTTGTCATGAGTCTTCGGAACCTTACCGCCGATCGAACCGCCTGGGTAGTAGTACTTGTTCGCAGGTTTCGGGCTCTTCGTAGCGTCATTGAGCCAGTCGTTGGCATTGAGTTGATAATTTCGAGCAGAGAAAAAGCCGCTACCGTGCAATTTCTGACCGCCGGACTTGGTGACCGAGGTGATCAGAATCGGCCCTTTTTGGTTCTCGGCGCTGAAGTTCGATGCCAGCACCCGGAACTCCTGCAGGAAATCGGAATTGGGGTTGACCGGCGTGTCGCAATCGCAACCAGGGTCAGCGACATGCGCTCCGTCCATGGTGATGTCGAGCGAGTTACCGGGCAGCCCGTTGTAGCTGGAAGCATTATTCAGCGGGCTTTGGCTCCCGGCGTCGCCGTTGGCGTTAATGCCGATCACTTCGCCGCTGTAGTTCGCTTTGTTGGAACTGCCGTTCTGAACGGCAAATCCGGGCATAATCTTGATGTACTCGGCAGCGTCGCTGCCGATTTGAACCATGTTCTGCAACTCTTTCGCTTCCAGTGTGTACGACTTCTCGGCTGAATCCGTAGTCACAAGTTGGGTAGCTTCCGCGCTGACCTCGACCGTCTGGCTCGCGGTCCCAAGCGTAAGAGTGACGTTGAAATTGCGCTTTTCGCTTCCGCCCAAAGCGATGCCGTTGGCCTTATAGGTCTGGAACCCCTGCGCCTCAACGGACACGTTGTACGTTCCTACAGGGACTGAAGCAAAGGTGAAATACCCATCGCCGTTCGTCACCGTCTCACGAACCGAACCGGAGGTGGCGTCCGTTAGGGTTACCTTGGCACCACTCACAATAGCCTGTGAGGGATCGGAAACGACACCGGTTAGAGTGGCAAAAATGCCCTGGCCCCAGACGTTCGCGCTCAGCAAGAGCGCGACCAGGCAGGCTACAAGGCCTGCCAGCTTCAAGGTCTTCAGCATAACGTATCTCCAATCTGAATAGCTCAGAGTGAGGTCCTCGCGTTCCGGTTGAGGGATCGAAACGCCCATCTCGATCCCAACCGGGTCGGGAATTGTTGTTAGTGGTTTTGTACTACCCCGCGGGGGATTACGCACCAATTCACCGATGCTTGTCAAGAAGAAAATCGTTTTTCCACCAAGAATCTCAGCTTCGAGTAAATGTTTACCTCAATGGTCTGGGGGGTACGAACCGGCTATCGCCATCGCGGGCCGGGGGGGAAATGGAGCGACAGCTCTGGTAGGACCGCGTTCGACCATAACCTATCCGGGGAAAGGTTCGTTTGGCTTCACGATGCGAATTCGATGGTCGCTGAACTTGAAATGTGCTCCGGGCAGCTCCAGCTTCGGCATGTGGCAGGTCACGCAATCTTGTTTGGATACAGGGCACTTCTTCGCGCCTGGCTTCCCGCCGCCGTGACACGCCAGACACTTGGCATCGTAATCGAGGGGGTTCGCGTCCACTTCGCGATGGGGATCATGGCATGCTAGGCAGCTGATTCTGGCGTCATCCACGTCGTAGCATTTGCTACCGGCCAGACGATATGGCTGAAAGCGAATGTTGGCTATGCCTGGGTTCGGCTGCATAGCAATTTCCGCCCAGGTGCGGTGACACTGGCCGCAGAAGTCCGATACTTTTTCGGCGGCGAACTGATGTGATCCGGGTTTTTCCTTATGCACGTCCGGGTCGTAACCGTTGAGCAGCATCTCGGCAAGATGGGTTTCGGTACCCTCATGGCAGTGCGCACACTGCACCCCTGGAGTCAGTTTCTCCAGGGTGAGTTGAGTTCCGGAAGCAGCACCGGTCGAATGGCAGCCAAAGCAGCGCAGTTTATCGTCCTGAGTCATCAACCTTCCGGCCGCTTCCGTGAGCGCAGCGGGTACGGAGCCCTCCGAGCCGAGGGTAGGACCGAGGCCTTTGACATCGCGGAAATAGCTTACTCGGCTTTCAAAGAGGTCCCCGTCTTTCGCCAGGATGAAAGTCTGACCGATGGCGGAGCTGGCTCCCATGACCCATCGGATAGGAAGGGTGAGAGTCTTTGTTCCATCGGAGACGGAATAATCGCTCTCGCTGCCTTTTCGCTCGATGCGGTAGGAGTACTTGCCGACCGTCACCGTAAGCAAAGGGTGATCGATGAGGGTTTTGCAGTTTTCCGCCGTTTCCAGCGCATGCCCCATCGAAGTGTTCGGCTGCGTCTTTGCCTGGGAGTGACACTGGACGCACGGGGATGCTCTTGGCGATCCTGCTTGCGCAATTGTGACAATGGACCAAAGCAGATACGAGAAATGCCACCACCTTACCCTCACGTTGAAGCTACCTCACCCAGAAACAGGAATCGCGGCCGCGCGTGCGCCACAGTTTAACAGGCACCGACGGACCGGGCGATGGTGGAGTGAAATTGTGGACTTTGAACTGAGTGCCGCGGTCTGCTCAAACTTTCTCTGACCGCTGCGATGAGTAACGTCTATCCCGCTCACATAATGCAGTCTGCTTGGAGGGCAGGGCTTCGTTGAGTTACATTCGCGCGATCTAAGCGTCGATCACATCATTGCGGAATCGAAGGGCGGCCCTGACGGTTACACCAATGGATCGACAGCCTTCCTCATGGACCCGCGTTCTTAATCAGTTGACCGTAGTATTGCGAGGCAAGATGTCGCCCCGCCGCGCTATCAGGCCGAATCACGGCTGGACTCGCAAATTGGTCTTTGCAGGGAGGAGAATGCGGAAGGTTTTGGTTGCGGGGGGTGGATTTGAACCACCGACCTTTGGGTTATGAGCCCAACGAGCTACCAGACTGCTCCACCCCGCAGGTTGATCATAACAATGCGGATGAGGAGCGTCAAACGCTGCGGCAAACTGCCCGGTCTGGTGCTCTTCCATCCGCCATCGGATTGCCTCTTTGCCCAAAACTGCGAGGAGGGCTGTCTTCTGGGACTTCGAGTCACCCTGAAGGTTTTTCAGAAATCCCATTTACTGCGATAGAGAACATCCGGCATCCTTTTCCATGCTGTCGTATCTAAGAAGAAGTTCCTGCCCATTGCGAATAAAATCTCCGAAGGAGGGTGTCTTGCCTAAGCGAAACAATCTCAATTCCCGCCAGACCACGATCAACGCACAACCGCGCGTGCATCAGAGTGCGCCGCCGGTTCAGGCCTACGGAACGGTTTCCCACGCCCTTCCGCTTGAATTGGAAGAACCGGTACGCCTGGAAATGACCGAGCAGTTAAACCTGTTGCTTGCCGATTCGATCACCCTGCGCGATCTGTACAAGAAGTCCCATTGGCAGGTCGCAGGGCCTACCTTTTATCAACTGCACCTGCTGTTCGATAAGCATTTCGACGAGCAGGTGGAGATTGTTGACGAAATCGCTGAACGAATCCAGTTGCTGGGCGGAATTTCCATCGCCATGGCGCATGATGTCGCCGAGACGACGCGAATCCAGCGTCCGCCGCGCGACCGCGAAGAAGTCCCGGTGCAAATCTCACGTCTGCTGGACGCTCACCAGATCATCATTGGTCATTGCCGGGAACTGGGGCGCCGCGCCGATGAACTTGGCGATGACGGAACCAATGACCTGCTCATCAGCGATGTGTTGCGCCCCAATGAATTGCAAGTCTGGTTTTTGAGCGAGCATCTAGTAGAGATGCCACTGGTTATTGCGAGAGATCCTCAGATGCGAAAAGTGGGATAAAAGCAAAAGCTGTTCACTCGTTTAACCTCAAAGGGCAATGCCGTCGCCGGGCGAGCATTGCCCTTGCTGTCTTTTGAGAAGAATCAAAAGAGAGAGTTTCCCCGCCTGCGGTCGAGCATTTAAGATCAATGCGCTCACGACACCTACATGAACACACTCGAAACTTTGGATCAAATTTTATCCAGCTACAACGACCGCGCTTCATTGGCAGAGGCGTCTACGATTCCCGCATCCTGGTACACCGATACAAGAATTACGGAACTGGAACGATTGAATGTCTTTGCGAAAAACTGGCAGCTTGTGGCGCGCACGGACCAGTTGCGACACGCTGGAGATTATGTCAGCGCGCAGATTGCGGGCGAGCCGATTTTGATCGTGCGAGGCTCAGATAGCGTGCTGCGTGCGTTTTTCAACGTGTGCCGACATCACGCTGCTGCAGTCGTGACGCAGCCCTGCGGTCAAGCGGCGATCTTGCAATGCCCGTACCATGGTTGGAAGTACGGTCTGGATGGATCACTGAAGGGTATGCCCGAGTTCGAAGGTGTGCAGAGCTTCGAGCGTGGCCAGAACGGCCTGGTTCCGGTTCGCGTCGAGTGCTGGCAATGCTTTGTGTTCGTCAACCTTGATTCGCGAGCAGCGCCCTTGGAAGAGTTTCTTGGGGGACTGGTTCAGCGCGTTGCGCCGCTCGGAATCAGCCAACTCCATTATTTCGACCGGCGGGCTTACGAAATTCAGTGCAATTGGAAAGTATTCGTCGACAATTACCTGGATGGCGGTTATCACGTCCCGTATCTGCACAAAGGGCTGAATTCGGTACTCGATTACAAGGAGTACACGATCGAAAACGAGGACCGTTATTGCCTGCAGTCGAGCCCGATGGTGCAGTCCAGCGAAGACGCCGCGACCGGGGCCACGCGGAAAGGCGATCGCGCTTGGTATTTCTGGCAATATCCCAACCTGATGATCAACTGCTACGAGGGGTACATGGACACCAACTATGTCATCCCAATCGATGCTGACCACTGCCGGGTTATCTTCGATTTCTATTTCAGTGATGTGAGCGAAAGCCGTCGCGCCCACAACATGCAATCCGTCGAAGTCGGGAATCGCGTGCAGGATGAAGATCTCGGAATCTGTGAGGATGTGCAGCGCGGGTTGAAGAGTCGTGCTTACCGCGCCGGCAGGCTTTCAGTACGGCGAGAGGCCGGGGAACATTTATTTCACCGCCTGCTGGCCGCGGATCTGAAGGGAATTCCTGCTCCGCTTGCAGTCGCGGGATCGAAGTGAGGTCAGTCGCGGTCTTCCTGCTCGCGCCGGAGGGCTCGTAAATCAATCCCCAGTTGTTCGGCTTTCTTGTAGAGATGGCTGCGCTCGAGTCCGAGCGCCTTGGCCGCCATGCTCATATTCTGCTGTGTCCGTTTCAACTCTGCGAGGATTACTTCGCGTTCAAAAGATTGCACACGATCGGCGAGTGGTCCGGATGCCACCGCTCCTGGCAAATTCACAGTTGAGAACGGCTTTGGCAATACGATCTGCACTGTTGCCGCATCCACCCTTCCTTCGGTGGCAACGAGAATGAGGCGTTCAACCATATTCCGCAATTCACGAACATTTCCGGGCCACGGATAGGCTTGCAGAGTTTCGACTGCTTCGGCGGAGAAGGGAACTGGCTTCCATCCGTTCTGGGAACAAACCTGGGCGGCAAAGTGCACGATAAGCGCGGGAATGTCGTCGCGACGCTCACGTAACGGCAGCAGAAGGAGCGGAAACACGTAAACTCGATGAAACAGATCGCGGCGGAATTTTTCTTCGCGGACCCGGGCTTCCAGATCCTGGTGGGTAGCTACTACGACTCTGACATTCACGCGAACCGGCTTGTCGCCGCCAACGCGTTCGACCTCACCCTCCTCCAGGACACGCAGCAGCTTGGTTTGCATTGGCAGGGGCATGTCACCGATTTCGTCAAGGAAGATAGTTCCTTGATCCGCTTGCTCAAACTTCCCGATGTGGCGACCGGACGACCCGGTGAAAGACCCTTTCTCGTGTCCGAAAAGTTCTGACTCGATAAGCTCTGCGGGAACCGCTGCGCAATTCAAAGTGACAAATGGACCCGCGGAACGCGCGCTCTTTTCATGTATGGTCCGCGCGACCAATTCCTTTCCCGTGCCAGTTTCGCCCAGGATGCACACACGCGTCTCACTGGCAGCCACGCGTTCCACCTGGGCCATGAGTCGGCGCATAGCCTCGCCGCTCCAGACGATCTCGTGCTTACCCAGGCGCTGCTTGAGTTGACGATTCTCGCTCTCGAGGCGCTGCAGCTTCAGTGCATTCTCGACCGTGAGGAGGAGCTTGTCGGAAGAAATCGGCTTTTCCAGGAAATCGAGCGCGCCCAACCGCGTCGCCTTGACCGCCATCTCGATATGCGCCTGTCCTGACATCATGACGACTGGCGCGGTCACGCCTTGGGTCTTTAATTCCTCGAGCAGCGTCAAGCCGTCCTTGCCGGGCATGACGACATCGGAAAGGATCAGATCAAAGAGTTCGTTCTTCGCGAGTTCAAGGGCCTTGGCCGCGTTATCGCAGACCGTGGCCTCATGCCCAGCCAGACGAAATGCGCGCGACAACGAAGCTAGCGTGTTGGCCTCGTCATCGACAATCAGAAGATGGGCTTTTAGAGCCAAATTCCACCTCGTGATCTCTCAGTTGGAAACTTTTGTGGTCGAGATTCTCTCATTGTTGCCGGCAGACATTTCGTGCGAGGTGCTCCCGGCGACTGGCAGTTCGATGACAAACTTCGTTCCCCGTCCCGGTTCGCTCTCGACGCGAATTCTGCCACCATGATCGCTGACAATCGACTGCACAATCGCCAGTCCCAGCCCGGTGCCGTGCTGTTTGCTCGTGTAATAAGGGGTAAAAATACGCTCAGATTCTTCGGGAGTCATTCCGACACCTGTGTCGGCGATCTCGACGATCAGACTTCGTGAATCGTGCCTTGACCGAACAATCAGTTCGCCGCCTTGGGGCATGGCATCCATTGCATTCAAAACCAGGTTCGAGAATGCGCGATGCAGCATCTCGGCATCGGCGGACATTGTGGGTACCCTTTCATCCAATAGAAGCTGGCAATGAATCGGCGGCCGCCCCGGGATCTCCAGTTGAGCCTGAAATAACTGCACCACTCCGCGGATTACTTCGTTCACCTGCACTGGTTGCACGTGTGGCGCAGGCATCTTCGAAAACTCGCTGAAGCGCCCAATGATCGCCTTCAGATTTGAAATTTCGGCCAGCAGGGTGCGAGCACTTTCCTGGAACATTTCGTCAAACTGCAGCGAGCCCTGCGTTCGCGCGCGAATCAAGTTTTCCACGGTGAGTTGCAGCGGAAAGAGCGGATTCTTCAATTCATGAGCCAAACGGCGCGCCAGTTCTCGCCAGGCCGCCACGCGCTCCGCCTGCACCAGCCGCTCTTTCTGCGTGAGCAGTTCTGATGTCATGCGATTGAACGAGTCCGCCAATTGCGCGATTTCATCGTGCCCTGCTACCTGGACCCGGGCATTCCAGTTTCCCGAGGCTACATCCCGAGCGGCGGTTGCCAGCTCCACGACGGGTCGTGTGACGCGAGCGGCCGCCCAACTGCTGAGCACGATTGCCAGGACGATCCCCAGACCGCCAACCAGAAGGGCGGAGTCGCGAATGCGACGTTTTAATTCGACATAGGAACGCCGGGAATTTCCGACCAGCAGAATACCGAGCAACGGACGGTCTTTTCCTACGCCGCGCAAAGGAATCGCCTGGAACACCTCGTCATCCGCCTGGTCCGTTGAGCGATGGACAATCCCGCTGGCTTCGCGGTTATACCGCCGTACGGACTCGATGAGCGCGACCAGGCTTTCAGGAATAGGTCCGGTGCTGGCAGGATCCAGCAGCAGGTCGGCAGAAAAATGTTCGCCCCGGTTCAAATAAAGCAGAGCGCGCATATCCGCGGCCATATCAAGCGCGGAGAGAAAACTCTTATCCAGACGGCGCCCACCAAGCACGTAAACCGTGTTGTCACCTGCATGCACGCTCCGCATTGCCAGCAGACCTAGTGCGGTCGAGTCCTGCAGTTCCTCCTGCATCAGAAAGGCATCCTGCTGGCCCGAGGACGAGAGCGCATCAAATCCGCTTTCCGGATAGCCGAATTTCGCGGGCGCCTGCGCGGAAGAGATGATGATCCCGTGTTCATCGAGCAGATCGAGAAAGTCCAGTCGGTGGCTTTCTGCCAACGACTTCGCAAGATCAAAATATCCGGCGGAATCCGCTGCCGTTCCGTTCAACGCTGCCGCCATGCGGTTGACGGGCTCCGAGGTGGCAATGTTTTCTACGCGGCGCGCGACTTCTTCGCCTTGACGATTGAACTCGCGTTGAAACTGCGCGATGAGGGCCGACGTTCGTGCTTCTTCGTTCCTTTCGAAAGCGCGGCGTGTGAGTGCCAGCACCAGGCCGCCGACCGCGGCTACCGATACGAACACAGTCAGCGCGAACACCGACAGCAGCTTTCGCCGGAAGCTCATGGCTGTCGGACTCCCAGCCAGGCATTGACGACGCTCAGCGTTCCGTCTGGGAGAACTGTAAGGCCATTCAACGTCGGGCTGAGGGCATAAATCGCCGGTAGATGAAAGAGAGGAATCGCGCGCTTGGACGCAAGCAGGGCTTGCTCTGCACCGTAGAGTTCTTCCACTGTGCCTGAATGCTTTGTGAGCGGCGTGCCGATGGAGTTTGCCAACCGTTCAAGCGCGATCCATGGATCGCTCGATGTCAATGGTATCCTGACGAGCCGCAAATCGGCGTTGGCAGAAGAGGTCAACTGAAGCCTCAGTCCGGCGTCCTTAGCATTAAGAGCAATTCTTTCCGCGAGCAACCGGTCGGTTGGGTCACGGGAATCATAGCCCAAGCTCCAATTCGGGATGGCGTGTAACTGATCGCGCTCACGGCGAGCTTGCGACAGGTCGGCCTTGGTGGAGAACACAAAAGCGTAGCCATTGATCCAGTTAGGAAGAAAACTTCCGGCAGGCTGCCCAGAGCCTTGCATCATGACGTTGCGGATGGATTCGCGATCAATGCTCAGGCTGAGGGCGTCGCGGGACAATTTGTCTTCCGGGTTCTGCGCATCATGCGCGAATACCAGCGCGACCAACTCAATGGGAGAGGAAGCGATCAGTTCGCGGCCACCGACAGGGGCACGCCTCGCCTGCTCGGGTGATACTTCGATGACGTCGAATTTCCCCATCTCCAGCGCGGTCATCTGGTCACGGAAATTCTTGCCAATTTCGATTTCAATCGCGTCAAGGAAAGGCCTTCCGCCCCAATAATCCTCATTGGCCGCTACGGTTAATTTCTTTCCTGGCTGCCAATCCGCGAGGCGAAAAGGTCCTGTTCCCGCAGGGAGATTGTCAGAGCTTTTCTTCCAGATTGCGTTACGCGGCAGCGACAACTCCGAGGGCATTTCGGGATCTGGATATTCACGCTCGATGACAATCGAGTCGCCGTCGGCGACGACGTTCCATGATGGATTCGCTGCTCCCAGACTCCCCGTCACTGCCTCGGCCGTGAGCGGTGTGCCATCATGAAAATGTACATCCTTCCGCAAGCGGAAGCGCCAATGCTGATTGTTGTGCGATGTCTGCCAGGAGGTTGCCAACCCAGAGTGAACACGCCCGTTGTCATCTACCGTGCAGAGCGTATCAAACAGCAGGAGGCTGATATTTCGCGCGGCCAGAGAATCTTGTGGTTCATCGAGAGGATCGAGCGAGTTGACCACATCGCGCGTGGAAAGATGCAGCGTCCCGCCATATTGCGGACGAGTTTCTGCCATCAGCAGCCGGGCCGCACAAAAAACGCTACTGATTACAAGCAACTGACACGCGAAACGCTTCATAGATTCCGGTTTCCCGATTTGTTGTGACGAGTACAGCGGAGTCGCCACGAGCCTCCGTCCACAGTGCTGTAACGTTTCCTGGCACTTCCAGGGGAGCGCTGACGGCCAGCGCATCCCGGTCCGGAAGTTCATAGGCGCGCACGAACTGGTCCGCTTGATTGCCGGCGTTCGTCGCCAGCAGTTGCCAGCCCGCGCCACAAGCAGTTTTCACGCTCGCCAGATCGCTACCCCAGCCCGGTCTGGCTGCCTGGTCGTTCATCCCGTCGATAAGGTGGATCGAGCCGTCCGTCGCTGCCAACAGCCATAGCATGTAGTTCTCACGGGGCAGTATCGCTGCCGAATAGAACTTTGGCAGGGTTGTGAACTTGCCGATTGTGGGCGTGATCGCACCAGTGAAGAAATTTCGATTCGGTGCGAAAAAAGCCCTAGTCTGCGGAATCAGGACTGAGGGGCCATTGGCCAATCCCGCGCTTGGAAAAACCGAGAGCGTGCCAGCATTCAGTGTTCCGGACAGGAGCGGCCAGGGATCGTCACTATCCTGGCAATCTAGCTTCAAGGGCGATCCCGCCCTCGTCGAGCAGAACACGCCGGGAAGGTAGATGTCGAGCAGATGGTCTCTCGCTGCAATCAACCGCCCGCGCAGGTCCCGTGGCCAGGGCCGGCTGTGCGTGATTTCCAGCGTATGCTCCTGCCGCCACTTGCCGTTTTCCAGACGGTAGAAGGACACCTTTTCAGGATCGAGTACGGCCATGTAGCTTGGGGTTTGAGTTTCCTCCAGCACGGCCACATCAAGTATGGGTGCATCCTGTGTCCAGAGCGGAGTTTTGCGCAAAGTTAGAGGAACGGAATCGCGTGCTGGGAGCGCACCTTCCGGACGGGGTGTGGAGACCATCACGACAGCCGAATCACCGGTGCTCTGGCCAATCTCCGCCACCCAGACGTAGGACTGGGAATTCTCGGAGAAAGAGACTGTGATGGTGGCGGCGGACTGATCCGGGTCGACCGCTCGCACCCCCGCAGCCTCGAGTGCGCTGCGCAGGCCATTTTGGATGATGTCGCTGTCGCGCTTGCCGAGAGTGGAACGATTTTGAAAAGTTACTGATACCGCGCCCGGTCCGGTGACCGTAACAATTTTCCGCGCCAAGGATTGTTCTGGTGCATTCCAGTCGGAAGTTTGGGCTGCAGCTACAATACTGGCGACAAATAAGGAGCCGAGTAGAACGAGGTGGAAGAAAAGTCTTCCGCCGCGGTTCATCGAGTTCGAGGAGATGCCTGGGATGCTCGAATTATAAATCGCATAAACCATCGCGCTGCCCATTGTCCCCTGTACTGATTGGACACCGTCACCATCGCGGGTGCCCCACTTCTGGTTCGTGTTGCCAGAAGTGGGGTTTTTCCAAAGCCGTTCCCATCAGCGCGTTTGTTCATCCGACTGCCCAGGATCGGGCTGGCTTCCAGAGTTTCCCAGGTTCATGTTGCGAAGCACGTCATTCATGAAGAACTTGCCATCGGCCGGCACCATCATAATCTGCAGCTTGTCGGAGAGGCGCTCGGCCACGATTTTGTTAATCAGCAGCGGATTCTGTTTCAGGATCACCGCCTCCGCCTGCATGCGCTCTGCATCGGCCGCGGACGTCACGCGAATTCGGTCAGCTTCGGCTTCGGCCAGCAACTTGCGCCGCTCGGTCTCGGCTTTGCTGTCGATCACCTTGGCCTGCGCCGCGGCTTCGGCATTCTGAATCGTTGTTTCCTTACGCGCTTCCGCTTCCAGTTTGCTCTGCTGAATCTGCTTTTCCTTCAGCGGGAGCGTGTATTGCATCGCGTCCGCCTCGCCTTTCGCTTGCAGCACGTGAACCTGCGCTTCGCCCTCAGCCTGCTTGATCTGTTGAACCTTGTTCGCCTCGGCTTCGAGTTCCGCGATCTTGACCTGCTTCTGCTTTAATTCGGTTTCCACGCTCATGCGATCGTTTTCCTGTTCCTTCAGCAGCAGAGTCTCCAATCCTTTCGCGTATTCCTCGGGCAATTGGATATCGCGCAGCATGACTTCTTTCACGATGATCCCGTCAGCGGCCAGCTTCTGCGTAATCATGCCTGCGGCGCGTTGCCGCACTTCTTCACGCTTCGCCGAGAAGACATCACGCACGGTGTAGTTGGGGACCAGTTCGCGCCAGACGCTCGCCACGATCGGCGGAACGATTTCCTTCTCTACCGGACGCGGCAAATTGCTCTGGATGTAATCCAGCCGCTTCGGATCCAGCCGATAGCGAACAGTGATCGCGAGCCCCAGCGTCAGGCCTTCTCTAGCCTGCACATCCAGCAGTTGCGACTTCGCCGAAACGTTGGCTGCCGCAACTTTGCCGTCTTCCGCGAGGCCGGTAGTGAAAACCTGGTCGCGTGTGTCGAATAAAGCGACATCTTCCACAAGCGGCGTAACAAAGTGCACACCCGGATACAACGTGCCCGGCAGCGTGCCACTGGTCTGGCTCACGCGCACGCCCGCCATTCCGCTGGGGACCACAACGATGCTGAAGGCCAGCAGAATCGGTCCCCACGCAAGCAGCAACAACGCAGTCGAGGTACGCCAACGCCACTGCGAGAGCGGAGGCACAACAGCTCCACCCGGCGCAGTCAGTGCTCTTCGATACTTCACTTCACGATAAAGGTCGTATCCCAGAATGCCCAGAGCCACGAGAATCATCCCGAGGCCGCCCGCAATCAGCAAATACTTCAGTGCCAGCATGTTCGTTCTCCTTGTGTTCCCTTGCGCGAACTCAACGCTTCTCGGCCGGTTTCACCACCGCAGCTTCACGCGCCAGCCTGGCCGGTGCGAAAAAATACCGGAACACCTGTCCGAAGATGATCTCCTCCGCCAACAGCGCGATCGCGAGGGAGAAGACCAGTCCCCCTACCACTGCCATGAACGTGATTGCCATCTGCATGATGCCCTCCTGAAGATCGCTTGCCGCGAGCGTCACCATGGAAAGAGCAAGGCAGAATCCAGTGGAAAAGGAGCAGAAAACAAAGGACTTCTTACGGCCTGAGCGAAATCGGCTGTGTCCCGAGCACCACCCTGTGTCAGGCGGGACACACAGGACAGTCGTCTGTGGATGTTACCGGGGAGGGGAGGGCTGCGCCGAGCCTTTAAGCGCCCGGCTCCCGCCGTCTGGGGTAACGGCTTGTGGGGTTCTGTGGGTTGGAGCCGGGCGATCCTATGACTAGAAGGCCTAGTTCAATTGTGTCTATTTAAGTCCGATGGCATATCTATTTCTGTGACCCCGGTCACAGTTTTAAGTGATTGGAATCATCAGGTCTGTGAGCGAAGTGGAGTCGATTCGCATTCCGCTACACCTCCCAAGATCGTTCATCCGCGCACAATTCCCTGTGACTTCGATCACAGCCGTCGATTGCGCGCCTCCCTACACTCATTTTCGAGCGAGCCGGAATTGCTCACTTTACTTGGAGATTCGTTCATCATGGCTTACGTAATCACTGATACTTGCATTAAGGACTCCCTCTGCGTCGAGGTCTGTCCCACCGATTGCATTCATCCCAAGCAGGACGAGCCCGGCTTCGAAGCCGCCACGCAGATGTACGTGGATCCGGAGGGATGCATCGACTGCGGAGCCTGCGTCCCTGCTTGCACATCCGATTCGATTCACGCTCTCGAGGACGTGCCGGAAGAGAAGAAGGAATTTATCGAGAAGAACGCCGCCTTTTACCAGCACTGAGCGGTTCTAGCGAATCAGATCGCTAGACTGCTCTCACGATCGCCGGGTGTGTTGCGCTTCAGGTGAACCAGCCAGCGCGCCACCCGGCGACTGCGTTTGATCGAATGCAGTTCCTGCTTTCCGCCGCTTTGCCACATGCGGTATCCCGGACCGTTAGCCGCGTTGACTTCCTGACCATCCTGCCTCTATGTTCGCGATATGAATGTAGTGAAAGCCACGCGCCAGTTTGAAGAATGGCTGGCGCGCCGAACGACCATCGTCACAAAAGATCTCCACCTCAAGCATGCCCAAATGAAGGCGGGGGTATTCCTGTTTCTGCGAGCAACGTATTACCGTTGGGCACAGATCTGGCCGGACGTTTGCCCCGGGCTGGCCAAAGCTCCACAAGTACTGGCAGTAGGGGATCTGCACGTCGAGAATTTCGGCACTTGGCGCGACATTGAAGGCCGCCTGATCTGGGGAGTGAATGACTTCGATGAAGCCCATCCCATCTCGTTTGCCAATGACCTCGTACGCCTCGTCGTGAGTGCCCACTTGGCCTCAGAAGCGGACCACATTCAGCTCAAGGGAAAGGATATCTGCACCGCCATTCTCGACGGCTATATCGAGAATCTCCGTGAACATGGCGAACCCTTCGTGCTGGGTGAGCGCCATGAGTGGCTTCGGAAAATCGCCGAGAACGAACTGCGTGACCCGATTCACTTCTGGGCCAAAATGGATGCCCTGAAGAAAATAAAAGGCACGCTGCCCATCAGCGCCATGGATGCAATCGAGCACGTCATGCCCGCGCCGAATCTGAGTTATCGCCTTGCGCATCGTGTGGCCGGACTAGGTAGTCTTGGGCATCAACGATACGTGGCCATTGCCGAATGGCATGGTGGCCGGATCGCGCGAGAAGCAAAAGCCCTGGTCTCGTCGGCATGCTACTGGGCGAAGGGCGACGAAGGGCCACCCGAAATTCTGTATCAGACGATCATTACGCGCGCCGTGCGCTGCCCGGACCCCTTCGTTCAACTGCGCGGCCGCTGGATCGTCCGCCGCCTGAGCCCGCATTGCTCCCGTATCGAACTGGCCGTTCTCGAGGCCCGGGGGGAGGAACTTCGTCTTCTCGAAAGCATGGGGCGGGAAACCGCGAATGTCCATCTCGGCACGAAGGCGGCGCGCAAGCCCATACTGCATTTTTTGCAGAAGCAAAAAGCGAAATGGCTGCACGGCGCGGCCGAGGAGATGTTGAAAGCTGTCAGGGAGGATTGGAAGGACTGGAGTAAAAACGGCTATCAATAACTGGCCCGCTAAGCAGTGCTTTTGGCCACGGCGGCTATCGGAATAGCTGCAGGCTCCGCCGGGCGCCGTAAAGGTGCGAGTATGACGCCGCGGTCGCGATCATAGACTAAGGTCCACTGAACAGCGCATTCGTCGCACAGCCAGAAGTGTTCAACGTGCCGTTGCTGCCTGCGCGCCCGGACAAATGGTGGCGCCACCGCCTCTCCTGGCTTCGCCAGACGCTGGGTCTCGACGAGGAAGAGCTTGCCATCCCTCAGACGGAGGAAGGGCTTTGAGCATTGAACGTTTGCGCATCGGCTGAGCATGTTCTGACTCCGTACAAATCGGGAGAAAATTTGAAGCAATTCACTTGCCAGCGGCGTCATGCTCGAAAGGGCTTTTGTTTGATAAAGCGGACGGTTCGCGCGTGGCAAAACGACCTCCATTGATGCCGTTGCTGCCATGTTTTCGGCAAACATGACGTCGAATCGTCTGAGCCGCTCATCGATCTCTTGGCGGAGAACTACTTTTTCTGATTCTCAAAGGCGCTTGCTACGCTGGTAGACGTGAAAGGAAGCTTGTACTGCCGGCCTGACGAGATGTGTTTTTCAACACTTTTATCTGTAAGCGGGACGCAAGCCGATGGAGGATCATGAGGTTCAGAAGCGAGCGTGGCTGAGAGTCGACCAACTAACGAGGTTGCAAAACGGGCAGAAAGCTCCCCTCTGACTTTCTGTGATCGTTCCTTCGGGGTACGAGCACTCGCGTGGTCTGGTGATTATTTGTACGCATCGTCGGGTTACCAGTTGTTGCGTGCGCGGGTCGACGGACTAACTCCTAATTGGCACCACGTGGCCTTTTTTAGCGCCCAGTGGAGGCGGCGCATCACGGTAGCCAATCGCATCACAGCGCGATTGTTTCGCGATGGCTTCCATGCCCTGGCAGTGCTTCCCGACGGCGGACTGGTTGCAGCCGTCGCAGGAGCAATCGTAACCTTTCACCCGACAGAGCGGGAGTTTCGTGTGACACACGCGGTCCAGCGCGGCACGCGTCCCCTGCACATCACGGCGGTTCCCGAGGGATCTGTTTTCTGGGGAGAATACTTCGACAACAAGCATCGTGAAGAAGTCCATATTTACGCTTCGCAGGATCGCGGCGACAACTGGCATGTGGCATACACGTTTCCAAAGGGCGCGATTCGCCACGTGCACAACATCGTTCACGATCCTTGGGAAAACTGTTTGTGGATTCTTACCGGAGACTATGGCGACGAATGCCGCATCCTGCGCGCCGCCTGCGATCTGAGCCGGGTGGAAACCGTGCTGCAAGGCAATCAACAGGCACGCGCCGTAGCATTCGTCTCTACCGCCGACGGGCTTTACTTCTCTTCCGACACTCCTCTGGAAAAGAACTACATTTACTGCCTGGATCGGCAACGCAATCTGTCACAACTCGCCGAAATCAGCAGTTCGTCGATTTACGGATGCCGCGTAGGAGATTCTGTTTTCTTCTCGACTATGGTCGAGCCCAGCGAAGTGAACCGCGATCGCAACGTGCGTCTGTACGCGGGACGGAGGAAATTGGAAAAATGGACCCCGGTTCTTGCCTGGGAAAAGGATTTCTGGCACATGGGGTTGTTCCAATACGGAAATGCTTTTTTGCCGGACGGCAACAATACAACCCCATATCTTGCCTTGACCACAGCAGCCGTAAAATCCGAGGACATGGTCACAGCGCTGTATCATGTGAATCTTTGAGCCGAGAATCTTGAACGCGTGGATCTTTCAGAGCCTGCTTCATCGATTTTGAACTGAAGCTTTAGACTGGCTCAGCGCTTTAGCGCTGTGACAAGCCGAGCCTATCCACCAACGGCTTTAGCCATTTGAGGTGCATTGCCCAGCTTCAACTATTACCGGCGAATCGCCAGCGCCTACCTTTTAGGCGGCACCAGCCAACTCACTTTCTGGCATGAAACTCCGGCGGAAAATCCCAATGCACGGATAAAGGAACTCGGCGAGTACTACCTGCTGTTTGCTGAGAAGGCCGATTATGGCGGCCCATACGATCCCTCCGGCATTCCGCTGCTCGACTATCGCGGCAAGATCGGTCGCCAATACAATCCAATCGCTATTGCTCAATATGGGCTTGGCAACTACAACTTTTTCCGACAATCCAATGATCCTGAGCGCCGCCGGAAATTTATCGGGGTAGCCGATTGGCTTTGCCTGCATCTCGAGCGGAATGCGCACGGCCTGGCTGTCTGGCAGCATCACTTCAACTGGGAGTACCGCGATACGCTGCGAGCGCCATGGTATTCGGCGCTGGCGCAAGGGCAGGGAATTTCCGTACTGGTGCGTGCCTATAGAGAGTCGGGGGATGCGCGCTATGTGGAAGCTGCAGAGCGGGCTCTCGCCAGCTTCTATCGATCTGCAGGAGAAGGCGGGGTCAATTTTACGGATGATCGCGGCGATTTATGGTTTGAGGAATATATCGTTTCGCCGCCCACCCATATCCTGAACGGACTCATCTGGGCCGCGTGGGGTGTTTACGACTACTTCCTCGCAACCCAGCATCCCGCGGCACAGAATCTATGGTCGCGCGCTGTACAAACATTGCTGCACAACCTTGATCGTTATGATCTCGGATTCTGGTCACTTTATGAGCAATCCGGCACGCGCCTGCCCATGGTAGCCAGCCCGTTCTATCACCAATTACATGTTGTGCAGTTACGAGTCATGCATCGGCTGACGGGAGAGGAAGAATTCCAGCGAGTGGCCGATCGCTGGGCCGGCTACGCTCAAAGCCAAACCAATCGCGCGAGAGCTTTATGCTATAAGAGCGTTTTCAAACTCTGCTATTACTAGGTCCGTAGAAGCGCGTCATTTCCGTGCACATTCTTTACGTCTCCCAATATTTTCCGCCGGAGATGGGCGCACCCGCAGCCCGGGTCGCGGAGCTTGCCGAGCATTGGGCACGAGCCGGTCACAGCGTTTCCATCCTTACTGGATTCCCGAATCACCCCACTGGCGTTGTCCCGACCGAATGGCGTCCGCGCCTGCGCCGCCTGATTTGTCAGGAGCGGATTTCGCCCAAGTGCGAATCTGCAGAAGCTGAGATCCGAGGTCCCAAAACTGAGGTCCGCCCGGTTGACATCTACCGCACCTGGCTATGGCCGCTTCCCAACCGTAAAGCGCACGAGCGCATCCGCAATTACACTTCCTTCTTTCTCTCGGCAGGAGTGCGGGGATTGGCGCTTCCGCGTCCCGATGTGATCATTGCTACGTCTCCCCAGCTTCTGGTCGGTCTCGCCGGGCGGTGGCTCGCCTTTGCGCGCCAGGTTCCATTCGTTTTCGAAGTTCGGGATTTGTGGCCCGAATCTCTCACCGCCGTTGGGGCGAGCGATGCGAACTCAATGCTGCATCAGTCGCTGGCCGCCATCGCAGGATTTCTGTATGCGAGGGCCGATCGCATCGTCGTGGTGACCCCTGCGTTTCGAGAACATCTGGTCAGAAATTGGGCCGTTTCGGCCGAGAAAATTGCTGTCGTCGAAAACGGGGTCGAAACCGACCTGTTCGCTCCCCAGCCAGAGTCGTCAGATGCATCTCTTCGCCGAGAGCTCAAAGCTGAAGGGAGGTTCCTGGTCTGCTACATCGGCACCCTGGGGATGGCCCACGGGTTAGAGACACTCCTTGAAGCTGCGGGCCAACTCCAGCATAGTGCCCCCCAGATCCTGTTCTTAATCATTGGCGAAGGCGCTGAGAAAGAGCGCATTCAATCGCAAGCAAATTCCAGCGGACTTGCGAACATCAAATTTCTGGATCAGCAGCCGCGAGAGAAGATCCCGGCTTTTATCTCGGCGTCCGATGCCTGCTTGGTGTTGCTCAAGAAAACCGATGTCTTCAAAACGGTAATTCCCACCAAGCTGCTGGAATTCATGTCCTGCGCCCGGCCGGTAGTTCTCGGCGTAGAAGGCCAGGCGAGGAAGATCCTCGAAGAAGCCCAAGCCGGCATCGCGATCGAGCCAGAAAACGCGCGGGCGCTAGCCGATGCGATTCAGCAGATGGCTGCAGATTCGGTCTGCCGGAGAACGCTCGGCTTCAACGGTAGGAAATACGTTATCGAGAAGCTTTCCAGGCGCACTACAGCCCAGAAATACCTTCAAGTGCTGGATGAGGTGTTGGTGCAAACGCGTCAGGGATGAGCGGTGTAAATGGTAACCGTAGTGGCGGCCGCGACGGCCACATCCGCAGTCTTGCCCGCCAGCACGCGCATCCCGCTAATGGGCACAAACAAGATGTCGTCGGCCTGCAAGGTCACGTCTGGTATCTTCGCCTCGAGAATTTTCTTCAACTGCACCCGGGTTTCCGTCAGTCCGCTTGGAGTCTTGCGGATCAGCCGGACACCTCCCAATTTGGCGGTATGATTGGTGCCGCCGGCCAGCGCGATAGCTTGCATCACGGTCAGCGTCCCGTTATCCACCACTAAACCACTGGGACGCGCGACATCACCCACCACGTAGACGATGGGGGCCCGGGGCACATTGATCGTGTCGCCAGGCCAGACATCCACATCCCCGCTCAGGTCGTCGGTCAGATTTCGAGGCAACGTGATGCGGATGGCTTCGTTCTGTCCTTTGCGAACAATTGCGATTTTGCGAGAAGCGTAGGTCGTAAAACCGCCAGCCTGGGAAATGACCTGGTACAGCTTGTGGTCCGGTGTGTCGGAGTAAATTCCGGGCCGGCCGACTTCTCCCATCAAGGTGACGCCCTGCGACATGGCCTCATCGACAAAGATCGTGACATGCGGGCTGCGGACGAATCCCCCGTCAGACAGCCGTTTTTCGATAAGCGCCTGAGCTTCTTCCTGCGTCAATCCTTCGACGTGAACGTAGTCGATGAGCGGCAGGTACACATCGCCGGACTTGCTGACCCGGGCTTTGGTCGTCAGTTCGGGGACGTTATAGACGTTCACTTCGATCAGATCGCCTGGACCCAGCGCGATCATTCCCGGCGGGGCAGCGGTGGTTTTTGGGGTCTCCCCAGGCTCCTGTGAACTGCCGGACCGTGAACTACCGGAGGTTTCTCCGTTCAGGCTGGTCGCTGCTTCCGCTGGGGTCCTGACGGTCGGGCTCGAAGCTGCAGATTTATTGTCCGCCGGCTTCTGCGCCCATAGCAAACTGGCGCTCAAAATGACGAGAATATAGGCAAAACCGATGCTTCCGATGCGAAAGCCCCTCGTACCCGAATGCATCACACTCCTCTGAGGTAGTCTACGGAAATTTGAGCAGCAGTCTAGCACAGCGGGAGTAAATCCGAATTAGAAGGTCCAAGCCCCGAGGCTTAGTTTTCCACAAGATTTTGTCATCCGACAATTGAAACTCCCATTTTGGTACTGCTACATTTTCTCCACCCTCAACTTCAACCTGAACCTGCGTGTTTACTATCAACAGCAGCCCAGTCTTGTAATACTGCTGAAAGTGCGGTGTTAGCAAAAAATGCGTTTGCCTGTCGAGGTGGCATAGTTGACGGGAATATCCCTGGGGCTGTTCTTTGTCTCCCTGTTCGCAGCTTTTATCCTGACGCGGTCGGTGCGTGATTTTGCCAACGCACACGGTTGGGTTGCGGCCCCGTCACAGGATCGTCATTTGCACGCCCGCCCTTTGCCTCGCCTGGGGGGAGTTGCGATCTTTCTCGCCTTTACCCTCGCTATGGGGATTACCGCCCTCTGGTTGAAGTCTCACCCCGACGCTCATCGGCCGCAGTTTCTGCGAAGCATGCTGACGATCCTGGCACCGGCTACGCTGGTGTTCCTGCTTGGCATCTACGACGATCTTTGCGGCATCGGTCCTTACGTCAAGTTCTCCGTGCAAGCCATTGCAGCCACAATGCTGTTTGCGGGTGGGTTGCGCATCGTCAATATTCCCGTGATCTTTGGTGATCGCGCCCTCCCCTGGTTCGTGGGGCTACCCCTGACGATCTTCTGGGTGTGGGCGATCACAAATGCCTTTAACCTGATCGACGGACTTGACGGGCTAGCCGCCGGATCGGCATTGTTCTCGACCTTGGTGGCGCTCGTGGTGGCTATGTTGAGCGGATCGTGGCTCATCATGGTGATGACGATTGCTTTGGCGGGCGCGATACTCGGGTTTCTCCGTTACAACTTCAACCCCGCGACAATTTTTCTTGGGGATTCGGGCAGCCTGTTCATCGGATTTCTCCTCAGCGCACTCGCGCTTTACGGCGCGCAAAAGGCGCCGACGATCGTAGCGGTCGCCATTCCTATTGTCTCCTTCGGTCTGCCGATTCTTGAGACTACACTCTCAATTTTGCGACGGCTGATCAGCGGTCGCCCCATCTTTACCGCCGACCGCGAACACATTCATCACAAACTCCTGCAGCATGGGCTCACGCACCGGCAGGTGGTGGTAGTGCTTTACGCGGTCTCTGCCGTATTTGCGATGCTCAGCCTGTTCCTCTTGTGGCCGACGGGGAGCTCGCTGGGATTAGTCTTGGCAGTTCTGGGCATCGGAATTTGGATTGGCGTGCAGCACCTTGGATATCTCGAGTTCGGCGAGTTGGCTCGCGTGGCCCACCGCACGCTCAATCAGCCGCAGATTTTCGTAAACAATCTCGCCGTTCGCCGCGCTACCGAAGAGCTCAAGGTAGCTCGCGATTACGATCAGATTCGCCGTATTCTAACGGCAGCGTTCGACAGCAATGACTTCGATGGATTTGAGTTAAGACTCGATTTGCTGCCGGGGGAGGCACTCCCAGCCTCGGATGCACCTATTGGCCGGCGCAACGGCGCTGCGATGCGTTGGAGCAAAGCCAGTATTGCGAATGCGATGGAGGGCCGTGCCGTGTGGACAGTCGCGCTGGATTTGCTCAGCTCGGCCAACCACCGCCGGGGCACGCTGCTGATCCATCGCCTTTATTCTGCGCGGGACTTGCAACTCGATATCAATCTCCTGACATCGGAATTCCCGATCGCCTTGGCCGACGCTGTGGACCGTACCCTGACGCTTCCTACCCATGTGATTCCTCTTACTGCCCAAGACACACCCTTGATTGCCGCACAAGCCGGCTAGAGCACCTTCGCTATCGAATCAGATACAATTTTGCGTTACGCGTCATCCGTATGCAGATCGTCCACGTCGTTGGTGCCCGCCCTAACTTCATGAAAGCAGCGCCGGTGCTGAGAGCGCTGCAAAACCATCCTGAAGCCCAACAGATTCTGGTCCATACCGGGCAGCATTACGACACGGCAATGTCGGACGTATTCTTCCAGCAACTTGAGTTACCCAACCCGGATATCAACTTAGGCGTTGGATCAGGAACTCACGCTCAGCAGGTTGCCCGAGTGATGCTGGCTTTTGAGCCAATTGTGCGGGAGCGCAAGCCCGATCTTGTGCTGGTGTATGGAGATGTGAATTCTACGATTGCAGCAGCCCTGGTTTGCTCCAAGCTTGGCGTGCAGGTGGGGCATGTCGAGGCGGGATTGCGCTCCGGCGACCGCACCATGCCGGAAGAAATCAACCGGCTCCTGACCGATCAGCTTTCCGATCTCTTGTTTACGCCGTCGGAGGACGGGAACCAGAATTTGGCTCTCGAGGGGATCGCCGCTGCGAAAATCTATCTGGTTGGCAATGTCATGATCGATACGCTGGTTCGGCTGCTGCCCCGAGCAGAAAGATTGCCTGAACTCAACGGCCCGTCTCCCTACGCGCTGGTGACCCTGCATCGGCCTTCCAATGTGGATGACCTTCCCTGGTTAGCTGAAATGCTGTCTACACTGGCGAACTTGAGCCAAAAGCTCGACGTGATATTTCCGGTGCATCCTCGTACCAGACAATCACTTAAAGAGCTCGGCGCCCTCCCAAAGATTGGCGGTGGCTTGCAGCTGTTTGAACCTCTCCCGTATTTGGAATTCCTCGCATTACAACGTCATGCCGCAATGGTAATCACGGATTCGGGCGGCATCCAGGAGGAGACTACGTTCTTAGGCGTCCCATGCCTCACCGTGAGGGAGAACACCGAACGTCCCATCACGATCACTCACGGAACCAATCAGTTGGTAGGAAGGGATCTGCAGAAGTTGCGGTCCGCGGCGACCCAAATCCTGGAGGGTGCGTCTGCGCCGAGGCAGGCTCAAAAGCCTGTGCCGCTGTGGGATGGACACGCTGCCGATCGTATTGCCCGAATAATCGCGCAGAGCTGACGGTCCCCAGGGCAAAGACACGAATGCGTATCCCTCAAGAGAAACAAACGGAGTCCTGACGTTGAATCGACGCCCTGGGGGAAATTACTTACAGCTGAGCGCTAGCGTAGGAGTTGATTTCGCAGTTGAGGCAGATCTCTTCAAAAGCAGGTGCTGTCCATTCCATATGATTCCCCAGTCTTTGCCCGGAGTTGCGGGCAGTGTTGAGAGCATAGCGTAAAGGCGATATCGAAATCAACCGCCAAAAAGTGGCATTCCGGAATCAGATGTGCAAGTTCTTTCAGGGGTTGCACATAGTTCAACGGGGCTTTTTCATCCTGATTTTCCACACCCGGAACCTGTTTCGTTACTTTATCCTCCCGGACGCTGTATTTACTTTCATCTGCACCATATGAAACGAGGGCTCAGCAATCATGTTTGGCCAGTCGGTATACGGCACCAAATTCAGAGATACTCACTTCGTTCCCTTGCAGTCTGCAACCTTCTGCGTCCAATGTGAGCTGATCAGCACCAATCACCGACCCTACTGTCTGGCCTGCGGAAGCACAGCTCTCATCGGGCTCTCTCGCGTGCTTGGCGGATCCCTTCTGAACCAGCAGACGGCGCACCTGATAACGGACGCTGAACTGAATAATCTGGTCTGCGATCTACTGCGTACGGTGCCTGGCCCCACGGCTTACGAGCCAGCTGAACACTCCCGCATGCCCTCGCTGGCCCTGCGGAATCAGCTACGTGTGGCCAATGCCGCGCACCCCGCCCAGGGATTTCAGGCGGTGGCGGTGAATGAAGAGTTTGAAATTCAGCCGGCCGAACTCGATTTGGAGCCGGCGATCAGCGCGATCACCGAGCGCGCTCAGCATCTCACGGGCGCAACTGGAGCTGCCATGGCCCTACGTTCCGGGGAAGAGATTGTCTGTCGCGCGCGGGCTGGGCGCACCGCTCCCGATGTGGGAGTGCGTTTGCAGACTGAGGGTGGCATATCCGCCGAGGCGGTCCGTTCCGGGGAGATCATGCTCTGCCACGATGCGGAGCGAAATCCACGGGTCGATCTGGCGAGCTGCCGCCGGCTGGGTGTTCGCTCAATCCTGGTTTCTCCACTGCGGCACTACCGCCGTACCCTGGGCGTGTTTGAGGTCCTCTCATCTTCGCCGGGCGCCTTTGATGACCGGGACGTTGCCACTATGCAGCTGCTCTCCAGCATGATGGTTGCGGCGATCTCCAGAATTTCCAGCTTGCAACGGGCGGCTGCCGGCCGGGTAGCGTAGCTGCTGCGGGATTTTTTAACATCGCTTTGCCCTACTGATTCTTGTCTCTTTCTCTCTTAGTTGCTTACTTTTCCATTCTTCCGCGCTAATATGTACTTGCAAATATCTCGGGCCCTATGGCAGCTCCCAATACCCCGCTCAGGTATCAGCAGCCGAACCGGCGTAGTCGCGTCCGCCATCACATCCAGACTCCGGCTTTCGCAAGCTTCAGCACCGAAGTCAAGGGCGCGATGCTGGAGCTTCACGAGATAATCAACATCAGCGAGGATGGCATCGCTATCCAGTGCAGCACGCCTGTCGAAAAGGGCCGCAAATTAAATCTCTGCCTTGATCTGGCAGAGTGTTCCGATCACATATACACCACTGGGCAAGTGATCTGGACAAATCCCGACGGGCGCGCGGGACTGCGTTTTTCGGAGATGCGTCCACTCTCGCTGTTCCGATTACGCGAGTGGCTTTTTCTGAATGCGATGGCGGGCGTGGCCAACGGCGAAGATGCACCGCCTGTTTTCCCGAGCCAGTTCGCGAGCCCGATTCGTCCCAGCTATACCGACATACTTGCCGCTGTGAATGCCGTGCAGCGCGAAGTCGAAGTGCTCGGCCGTGATCTCTCCAGCGCGCTGCAGTTGCTGGCCACGCGGGCGCAGACCTTGGCTCACGCCTCCGGGGCCGCGATCGCTCTGATCGATTCCGATCCGGATTATATGGTGTGCCGCGCCAGTTCCGGGGAAGACGCTCCTCCGGCAGGTGCACGCTTGCAGCTGGGATCAGGATTTTCCGGCGAGTGTGTGAAGTCCGGAAGACTGCTGCGCTGTGACGATGCGGAAACCGACTCGCGCGTGGATCGCGAAAGTTGCCGCGCATTGGGGATCCGCTCCATCATTGCGGTTCCAATGCGTTCCGGCGAGAAATCGATTGGCATTCTGGAAGTTTTTTCGGCGCAGGCGAATACTTTCAATGAAAACGACAGCCGCATTTTACAGCGGCTTGCGGAAACCGTAGTCGCCACAGTGAACCGTGCCAATCGCAGCGAAAGCGCGCAGCAGGGTGCCTTCGCTTCTCCGGCTAACTCATTTACGCCGTCACCGGGCAGTGTGCTGTTTGCCTCCAAACCTGAGAGAAAAGAGGAACCGGCAAGCAGCGACCTGAAAGCTTCCGCCGGAATCAGTCTGCCCCGGATGCATCTGGGAATCCTGGTGCTCGCGGCCATGACGATTGCCCTCGGCCTCGGTTACCGCCTTGCCCCATGGTTGCAAGCCGAAGTGATCCCGTGGGCGCATACTAAACTGCATTCCCATCCCTCGACGGATTTGCCGAGCGTACTTGCCTCGACTCATGCGCCCAATGCGCCAACGGTTGAGACCGCGAGCATTGACCAATTGCAGCAAATGGCGGAGAAAGGCGATGCTGCGGCGCAGAACTCGCTCGGCTTGCATTACGTCAATGGCGACGGCGTCAGGCAAGACGAGCGTGAAGCGGTGCGCTGGTTCGTTAAAGCGGCGGAGCAGGGAAACGTCGCGGCGCAATCGAAGCTGGGTTCGCTGTACTTCCGCGGGCGCGAAATTCCCCAAAATCTCAATCAGGCTTACTTCTGGATGGCGCTGGCGCGGGCCGGCGGGGACGAAAACAGCAAAGTGTTAGCACCGCTCGTAGCGGCGCGCCTGACGCACGCCCAGGTCACCTCCATCGAACTCAATGCCAACAATTGGCTGCAGCAGCACTCTTCCAGCAAACCCTCCGCGGGACATTGATCAATGCAGCCGAACGATCAGCGCTAAAATAGGTAAACAAAGGTTTTCTGTGCCTGCACTCCGCGAAATCCTTGACCAGCGAGTCCGCGAAGCAGATTCCTCTCTCTACGAGAAGTTGGATAACAATCGCGTCCGCTGCTTCTCTTGTGGACACTGCTGCCCCATTCCCGAGGGACAGCCAGGTGTCTGCAAAGTACGATTCAATCGCGGCGGCAGGCTCTACGTGCCGTGGGGATACACCGCGGGGATGCAATGCGACCCTATCGAGAAGAAGCCTTTCTTCCACGCGCATCCCGGCGCTCTGGCCTACAGCTTTGGCATGCTCGGATGCGATTTGCACTGCGGCTACTGCCAGAACTGGGTGACGTCGCAGGCGCTGCGCGACCCCAATGCCATCTCACCGCCGTTGGAAGTTTCTCCTGAAGACATTGTTCGCGACGCGCTCGATCAGGGTGCGAAGGTCGTGGTCAGCACCTACAATGAGCCCCTGATCACCAGCGAGTGGGCTGTCGCGGTCTTCAAGGAAGCCAAGGCTGCGGGACTGCTCACTGGATTTGTGTCGAATGGCAACGCCACGCCGCAGGTGCTTGAATTTTTGCGCCCATGGATCGATCTCTACAAAGTGGATCTCAAGAGCTTCGACGACCGTCACTATCATGAGCTCGGCGGACGAATCGGTCCGATCCTTGAGAGCATCCGTCGCATTCACGAGATCGGTTTCTGGCTGGAGATCGTCACCCTCCTGATTCCCGGCTTCAACGACTCGGAGAAGGAACTCCGCCAGCTCACCGAATTCCTCGCGGGCATTTCCGTTGATATTCCGTGGCATGTGACCGCATTTCATGCCGATTACAAGATGAATAACCAGCGCGATACTACGCCCGGGGATTTGCTCCGCGCCGCACAAATCGGACGTGCCGCGGGATTGCGCTACATCTATGCCGGCAATCTTCCCGGCATGGTCAGCTCGCTGGAAAATACGTGCTGCCCGCAATGCGGGGAAACGTTGATCAGCCGCTACGGTTATTTCATTGAGGATTACCGCCTCACCCCCGAGGGTGCCTGTCCGCGCTGCTCCGCCAAGATTCCCGGCCGCTGGGCCGCCCAGTTTCACGGCCAGCTCACCGATCGTCCTTTCCTCCCCCGAAAACATCGGGGCTTATTTACAATCACCAGTCGGTAATTAGTCCCGAGTTGCGAGTTCCGAGATCGAGAGGAAGAACGGGGGGTGGCCGTCCTCGTCCCGCGTTCTCGGCGGGACAGAGCGTGTTCTGAGCGCACTCGAAAGGGCGGGGACGTTGACTTTCATGCGGAAGAAATCTATTTCGTTAATTGCGGTACTGTTCTGCGTTTCCTGTTCCCCGCAGGAGTTTCTAACGCGGCGGCTGGCGGCGGATCTCATCTCCGCGTCCAACACCTTCAAAGCGCCACAAAATTTCGTCCTCCAGACCGGGGTGGTCTCAGGCAAAGAGTATCCTTCGCCTGAATTCCTCGTGTTACAGCGCCATGGGTGGATTTCGGCCGGTACCGCGCCGTGCACTCCAGGTCTCGCACCAACTCCTTGCTGGGACATTCTCCTGACTCCCTCCGGCGTTGACACGGTCCGGGCCATTTTGCCCGCTGAAGAGACAACCAAACCCTCTTTTACGGTTCCGGCGGCGAAAAGAGAACTGGTCGCAGTCGTCGGTATCAGCAGGCAGGGCAGCCTTGCCGATGTCGAGTTCACCTGGAAATGGACGGCTCTGAACGAGATTGGTGCCGCACTCTACTCCTCCGATGTGCGCTACAAATCCACGACGGCCTTCCGCGATTATGACGACGGGTGGCGCGTAGTGGAAAGCGCGCGGCCGGCAAGTCAGTCCTTGGAGGATGCTCTGAAGAACGCGGAAGCCGCGCCGTGACCCGGGAAGGAAATTCTCAGCGGCGCTTGTACAGGATGGCGAACTCGAACCCGGTGTTGGGCGGGAACAACTCCGCTGCCTTACGCAGTCGTTCGGCCAGCGCTGACGGCGCCAGCAGCGGATAATCGCGCTCTCTCAGATCGTAGTAATCCACATCCAGATACAACGAGAGCAAATAGATAGAGATCGTGTCGGAAAAAGTCGCTTCCAGATACTCGTTCTTGTACCTCTCGGCGTCGGGACCGTTCGCGGTCGCGAGCTTGCGCGCCTCCCACGCGTCGAGGGAAGTTTCCCCACGAATGCCCGCTTCTACCTGGCTCCATGCCAATTGGGTGAACTCGCGCGACACGCCGGCTCGCTCCACCAGTGCATGCCCCACGTTGATATAGAACTCGAACGCGACAGAGAATTTATCGTCCATCAAGCGGGTAGAGATGAACACGCACTGAGAGTCGCCTAGATTCAGGTTGCGGTGGCAAACGGCGTTATCACTGAGGGCGACGTCGTAGCGATCGGCAATCACAGTCTCCTCGCCCTGGCTGACCGTTAGCGGGACGAAGTAATAGGCCTTGCGGTCGAGCGCGGCCGAGATGCGCGTGGGAACCGCTGCGATCATCCGCTCGAGGTCGAACGTGTTGACGGCTATCTCGCCCGCTGCGGCATAGCACAATCCGTTCGGTGCCTGCGAAACCGGCGTCTGGCGGACTACTTCCGCGGGGCTTCGCGTAATTGCTGGGGCTGTTTGCGACATCCAGCCTTATTCTACACACAATGGCCGATTGCTTCGCATCAAGCCAGGGCCAAACCGCTCGGGAACGTCTACCCGTTACAATGGAGACGATGATTCCTTCGGTAAGCGATTCGCACTCGCCCCATTGGTATGGAGTTCCAGTCCGCATACTGCTAGTCACTTTCATCGCCACGCTGCTGTGCTTCTCAGTCAGCTTGCTGCTTGGCATCATAGCGACTGTCGTCGCAGCGGCCATTCGTGGAGTTCAGCCCGATATGCGGATGGCCTATCGGCACATTGCCGTGCCGCTGGCCGTGGTGGAGGGAACTATTATTTTCGTGATTGCGACCGTCATGGAAATCCGTCACTATCGGCAGCGAAAGGCCCTGGCAGCTTTGGAAAGGCTGGGTTAGCGGATGGGGCCGCGGATCGCGATCCCGATGCCGCACAGCGTGGACCTTGAATACGCCGAGCGGGCGATCCGGCAGTATGAGAGAGCCGTTGCGCTGGCTGGTGGGGAGCCGGTGCGCATCGAACTGCATCAGTCTAATGAAGAAGTTTTGCATGCCATCGAGGACTGTCAGGGGATTTTGCTACCCGGGAGTAAGGCGGATATAAATCCGCTGCGATATCACGTGCAGCCCTCGCCATATACCGCGGGCGCTGATGAACGACGCGAGGAAGTCGACAATCTTCTGCTCGACGACGCGTACCGCCTGCATAAGTCAATCCTCGGAATCTGTTACGGGCTGCAGAGCTTGAATGTCTACCGTGGGGGAACGCTGGTTCAGCACATTCCCGATTACTTGCCCGAAGAGACGCGAGCGAAGGTGAACCATGAAGCCGGCAAAAGCGTCGCGGTTGCTCATCAGGCCGAGGTTGCGGGAGATTCCGTGCTTGCCTCAATTATCGCGGATGGCCAAGATGGTGACACCAAAACGCAGGTCCTTGTGCCTGTGAATTCATCGCATCATCAGTCTGCCGATGAAATCGGAAAAGGATTGCGCATTGTTTCGCGCTGCCCCGATGACGGAATCATTGAAGCCCTGGAGGGCACCTCCGCGGATCATTTTGTGCTCGCAGTACAGTGGCATCCGGAACGTTCGGCGGATCAGGATGAGCCCTCACGGACGATCTTTCGTGCCATGATTGACGCTGCTCGCCAGTGGCGCTCATAGGCCCGTCATCATTTCGCCTTGCTCGAGACGAAGTCTTTCACCACGATCGCATTGGGCTGCACCCCCACTGGAATCAGCGTCAGCAGAGAATATTCTGACGGCTCCAGTTTGCGCGGCTTGCGCTTCTGGATTACGGTGACGTCCCCGGACTGTGTGTCCAGCACAAGCAGGTAATTCTGGTCGGGAGTAAGCGCCAGCGCATCCGGGCGGCTGCCTACCATTAATGTGGCAATGCGGCGTCCCATATCAATGTCGTAGACGGTGACACTGTTGGACCCGAAGTCGCTGATGTACAGCCGCGAATTGTCGAGGGTCACGACGCCGCGTGACGGCTGATGGCCAATTTCCGGACTGCTACCCACTTCATCGTTACCGGTTTCAATAATGGAAATGCTATCGGAATCGAAGTTGCACACCATCATCTCGCCGCCATCGGGCTTGAGGGTGAGGCTCACTGGCGTTTTTCCTACATCCAGCAGGGCGAGCACCCTATCTTCTTTGCGATCGGCTGCATTGGGCGCATCGCTCTTAAGCGCGATGGAAGCCACTTGCGAAGATCCGGAACACGAAACGAACGCCTTGCTGGAGTCAGGCAAGATGGCGATGTCCTCGGGATGTTGGCAAACCGAGAGCGTGGCGCGTACGCGCAGACCCTTGGCATCGATGATCGAAACCGTATCGTCTCCGCGATTCGAGACCACGACCGTGTCGCCATCAGGAGAAACCCGTGCCATCCCGGGCGAGTTACCCACGCGCAGGTTTCCGAGAACGTTTCGATGCTCCAGATCAATCACGCTCAGATCCGATGAGCCGGAGTTGCCGACGTAACCGCGTCTGCCATCGGGGGCCACATCGATGAAGTAAGGACGCGAGCGCACGCCGATGGTCGCCACCACTGCGTTTTGTTCAGCATCGATCACGCTTACGTTTGCCGATCCGGCATTCACGACGTAGATCTCATTTTTCCTTGGATTTGCGGCGACCCCAGTCGGCTCGCTTCCAACCTTGATTGTCTTTGCCAGTTCGAACGTACGAAGGTCGATGACGCTCACCGTATTGCTCTTGCCATTCGTCACGTAAGCGTATTCGCGATAGGCAGGACCCAGGTCGCGCAGGGAGCGTTCGCGGAAGTACCACCATCCCAGGCCGCCGAGGATGGGAGTCAGGACAGCGATGAAGAGGACTTTGCGCAAAGTGGAGTTTGCCCGGAGATGAGAAGCTTAGCAGAACTGCTTCAGAGGATGCGTCAAGGCCTAAGATCGCCAACTAAGTTGCTGACATGATCCTTACTTACTGACCGCCTCAGTCTCTCTTACGCCGATTCCCGGCACTGTCCTTCCCACGACTGCCGCGATCTGACGTATCTGCGTCATCAACTCATCAAACTGATCGGGGAACAGCGACTGCGGCCCATCGGATAGCGCCCGATCGGGATCATGATGCACTTCGACCAGCAGCCCATCAGCGCCCACGGCTACCCCCGCTCGCGACAGCGGCGTAACCTTGTTGCGCTTGCCGGTACCGTGACTGGGGTCGACGAGAATCGGCAGATGACTTAAGCGCTGCACCGCCGGAACCACGCTCAGATCGAGCGTGTTGCGCGTATGGTCGGCGAAAGTTCGCACGCCGCGTTCGCATAAGGCAACGTTATAGTTGCCCTCGCTCAGAATGTATTCCGCGGCCATAAGGAATTCTTCCAAAGTGGCCGACATGCCGCGCTTCAGCAGAACGGGTTTCCGCGAGCGTCCGGCGCGCTTCAGCAGCGAGAAATTCTGCATATTGCGCGCGCCAATCTGGATTACATCGGCGTATTCCTCTACCAAATCGAGCGATTCGTGATCGATTGCTTCGGTGATGATCTTCATCCCAAACTGTTCACGGATCTCCGCCATAATCTGAAGCGCTTCTTCGCCGAGACCCTGGAACGAGTAGGGTGAGGTGCGCGGCTTGTAAGCGCCGCCGCGAAAAAACTGTGCCCCGGCGCGGCAAACCCGCTCGGCAACGGTGAATGCCTGTTCGCGATTTTCGATCGCGCATGGTCCGGCGACAATCGCTAGACCCGGACCTCCAATCGTAGCGGCGGTTCCCGAAAAGCGGATGACCGTGTTGTCTTCCTTGGTTTCCCGGCTGACCAGTTTGTACGGCTTCGAGACCTGTATGACTTCCTGCACGCCCGGCATTTCTTCCAGTGTGCCCGGTTCAACCTCACCCTTATTACCGGTGATTCCGATGGCGGTACGCTGCGCTCCCGGCATGGAGTGGGCGCGGTAACCCATCTTTTCGATCTTTTCGCACACATTGCGCACCTGTTCTTCGGTGGCGTGCGCTTTCATGACGACTAACATAGGTCACCTTGAAGTTGAAGAAAGCAACGCGGTCGTGGCGGCTGGGAAGCCGCGCTCTTAAGTATAGGGTGCCGCTAGCTGCACCGCAAATGTGGCATTTCGTTCGGGTCTGAAGAAGAACCTTGAAGGCCTAGCCTTCCGATCATGAGGCGGCGTACAGTTCCCGCGCGCATTCCGGCGTGTCCATGCCCGTCAATCCTATTTGTTGGTCCAAAGCGGCCAGTCCAAAGTGCCGACCAGAGACCAGACCGGCACTATGACATACATCAGGTAGCGTTGCGTGCTCTTATCGAGCTGCGTGTCGTATCGCTCTTTGAGTGCGAAGCAAGTATTGTTCGCATTGCCCCGGAGCGACAGATGCCTGCCGCACATGCGAAGGACACGGACATGGATTTCATCACGCTCACAACTCACCGTTCCTTCCCTCTACCCTTTGATTGGTTCACTCCTGCCTGTGCGTCCTGGCGTTTGCTGACCACTTTCCGTTGCCGTTCAGCCTCTTCACTAGCGGAGTGGGAGGTGACACCCTGGACCGGCCCCTTCTGGGTTCGGGCCGAGACCTTGCCTTCGTGGGCCACTGTTTCAGGTTCGGTGCGATGTCGCCGGTTTCTGGTTTCGATTTCGCGCGGCGTTCTGGGATCACCGGTTTCGGCACCTTCCATATCTTGATAGATAACCTGCTCGTCCGGACCATCGGCTTCGTACACCTCCTCGTCTTTTTCGAGGTCGGTCTGCTCGGGTTCCACGTTCTGCTGCGTTTGCGTGTGGGGAGTTTTCTGCTTCGTCATTTTTCACATCCGAATCGTGGTGAGCCAGCGATTCTGAAGATTCTTCGAGCTTGAGATGCCGATGGCGATGACGATGTTGTCAGATGGGATGCTTAATCGGCGCGGTGCAGTGGCCAGATCAGCACATCAAGTTGTTTGGCAAAATGCAGAAGCGGCGCAGTTTCCGGCATGGGAATGCCAGCGGCACAGGCTATTGTGTTTTGCTGAATTTCGCAGGCCGCATCCTGCAGGGGCCAGGGTTCATGATGAATCTCTGCCCGGTATACGTGCTCGCGCGTGCAGGTGTAAAGGCAATACCTTTCGGTGAGCCAATGCTCGAGGCTGCCTTTTTGGGATTGCCGTACAAGGCCTTCAGAGCGATATTTGCCAACAAAGACCGCGTCCTGTGCTGTTCGGCGCGAGTCATACTGAATCCCGTCGTTTAGGGCTTGCTTGCTCATCCGCGAGTAGAAGTATGGCAGGCGATAAAAAGTGCGTGCGCCCCAGACAGCCAACCGGCTGCCCGCATCGAGGCTGAAGAAGAACACCCCCGGCTTGCCGCCAAACTCAACGTAAGTGCGGCAATTCAATTCTGGAAAATGCGACAGACTGGGCATACCCCGTGGACGAGCCCACAATTCAAACGGAGTAATCGCAATCCAACATGTCCCATCAAACGTATCCAGGCGGAGACTCCCGGCGACGAGTGGGCGCAACGTTTCTGGAGCTATCGGCCAGTGAGCGAAGAGTAGATCGCCCCAGCGCTGCATCATGACCCATGGACCGCGGGGGAGCTCCCACGGCCGATGCTCTGTTGCGCGGAGAATTTCCTCGGAAGACTGCACCTTCCAAGTGAATCATGAGAAGGCGCCGGAGGCTAGTTCTTCGCGAAAACCGGTCCGGCGCTCCGGGAGGGCGGATCAGCCACCGCGCGAATATAGGAAATCAAGGCCTGAATATCGGACTTGCTTAATGTGTTTCCCCAGGCTGGCATGAGTGCCGACTTATTCAGAGCCGGTCCGCCATGGGTGATGATGGCCGTCAAGTCCGCGGCGGTCATCTTGTTCAATGTATCGCCCTCGGTGAACGGATGCGGCTTGACTTCTAGGTTATCGTAGTTGGAAACGCGCTCGACGGTGGATTCGGGATTGTGACACCGCTCACAGTACTGTTCGTTCAGCCGGCGGCCGAGTGTCTGTTGATATCCAAGCGCAATTTCTTCCAGCTTTAATTCGACCCTCTTATGCGATCTGTTGAGGGTGAAAGCCGTAATCTGATAGCGCCCTGCCACGCCCCCGAGCGAAACATTTGTCGTGACCTGTCCACTTGAGTCTGTCAGAACGTTCTGCGGGTCGAATGCAACACCGCTCGAACCCTGGAACTCAACCAGCGCGCCCGTCACAGCGTTTCCCTGGTCATCATTCACCTGCACGACGACTGGCTGGGGCAGCAAGCTTCCGGTTTGCGCGATCTGCTTATCGCCACTCGATTCGACGATGGTAGAGCCGAAAACCGTGGGCTTGGCCGTCAACGTTGATTCCTGTTTATGCGAACAGGAACTTGCGAGCAAAATCAATATGAGGGCCATCAGAGCCGAACCGAAGCGAGTCATTTCTTTGCAGCCTCCTGTTTGCCCTTTTGTGAAATCAGGAACGCGGTAAGCGCGCGGGCGTCTTCGTCGCTCACGGCTCGATTGGGCTCGATTGTCCCGGGTCGAAGCGACTGCGGGTTTTTCATCCAGGCGTAAATCCACGCCGCCGTGAGCCGCGAGCCGACATTCGTCAGAGTCGGACCGATGTATCCCTTGTCGGTTTTGGTATCGACGATATGGCAGCCCTGGCAGGCAAATTTGCCATAGAAAAGCTGTCTACCCAGCTCGACCTCGCCCTGCGAGTAGCCGCTCAGCGGCATGGAGTCGCGATCCACCGCCGGGCTTTGATAGACAGTCATGATGTAGTCGGCGAGTTCGTTGGCATCAGCATCGCTCAAGTTGAAGCGCGGCATGCGGCGGATCAGCGCCGGACGTAACGTCCCCGGGTATTTCAGAAAATCCACCAGCCACTGCCGCTGCACCGAGCTCCCTTCCCAGGTAAGGTCGGGAGCCATATTGCCGCCCCGGCCATTAATGCGATGGCAACTGAAGCACGCGAGATCGGTCATCAGCTTGCCCGCCTTTCCGGCAGGCCGATAATCCGACTCAGGAACGCCCGGAACAGCGAGTGACGTGGGCAGCGTCGAAGAGCGTTCATTCAAAGAGAGCAGCGCTGTCGTCAGTGAATCGATCTGCGCCGTCGAGAATGTGTACTGCGGCATCTTCAGTCCCGGGGAGAAGGCTCGCGGATTCTTGATCTTTCCGGCAATGTAGTCCGGCAGCGTGTGCTGCATCCCAGCGAGGAAGATGAGTTGCGTAACCGGCTTGCTGCCGATGCGGCTGAGTTCCGGAGCGAAGTTCTCCGGTTTCTTGATGCCCGCGATCTCGTGGCAAGACGCGCAGCCGTAGTCGGAAACCAGCCTCTTGCCATGGGCGATCTGCTCGGGCGTTGCGGGATCCAGCTTCGCGTTGCTCAGAAGATCGGAATCCGACTTTGCTTCCAGGAATCCGGCCAGCGTGGCGATCTGCCCGTCGTTAAAGCGATAGTGCGGCATCGCGGTTCCCGAATCATACATTCGCGGATTGCGTAACCAGGCTTGCAGCCATTCAGGTTTGGCTTTGCTGCCAATTTTTGTGAGCTCTGGGCCAACATTTCCTCCCACCACGTTGCCCGCGGCATTCTGGATCGCGTGACACGAGGCGCAGAATGATTCTCCGTACAGGGTTCCCCCGGCAGCAGGATCAGATGCCGGTTTCGCAGCAACCGTGAGGGAGTCGCCGGGAACCGGCGTGCTGTTGGCGATCAGGAACGCTGACATATCGCGTGCATCCTCATCGTTCAGCTTAAAATTCGGCATGGTCGCGGTCGTGGCATAGGCCTGCGGATCTTTCAGCCATGCGTAGATCCACTCGCGCGTAGTTTTGTCGGCAATGTGCGAGAGCGACGGCGGATCGTCGGTCGCCTTCATTGTTGTGCCATCAGAAAGCTTGATCGTATGGCAGTTCACGCAACCGTAGCTGGCCAGCATATTGCGGCCCTGGTTCAGCACAGGCGTGCCGGGCAGCGGGCCCCGGTGGCACTCTCCGCAAGACGACTCGATATATTTCGCGGGCAGAATGGGCTGTTCCCAGGCCAGCGTGCTATTGTGCGCCTCGGCCACCGTGGTTGCCGCGCCTTGACCGCGATGGCAAATGGTGCATCCGAACTCATCCAATTTGTGCGGAATGACCGGATGCGGTCGATAGGGTTGGGTGGCTACGTCGGCGAGGCTGGCCTCCTTCAGTCCGATATGGCAACTGGTGCAACGATCCACGATCCCCAGTTCGGGGAGCCAGATCTGTTGAATTCCGCTCCGGAAGTGCCGTTGCAGCGTGTTTGCTTCGCTGCGATTACGGATCACCTTCAGATATCCATGCTGATAATGCCGCCACTCGCTGAAGAAGTTCTTAGCGGGAGCAATGGCGAGGGAGCCCAGAAAAATCAGGCTGACCACGCCAAACGCGCGCACGCTATCACCAAAGAGTTTCTGCCAAAACGAAGTGAGGATTGCTTTCATGAGCGCATCCTGTTAGGACCCCTGCCACGGCCAGATCCAGGACCAGCCGGGCCCGCGGAAAAATGTGCCCACAGCCGTGAGCACGATCAGTTCGAATAAAAACCAGGTCATTACCCAGTAAGAAAGCGGCTTGGCCGCCAGATAGCGGCGGAAAGCCGAAGACGACTGCGGAGAACTCTGTGAAGCGAGCTGCATCACTCCGGCCATGATCAAGGTTGGCACCAGCGCCACCAGCACATGGAAAAAGCCGAGAAAAATCGAAAGCAGAACCGCGACAATGTAGAAGATCCGTAGCCGCCGTTCGCGATCCTTCAGGAATAACCCATCCGCCTCGATATTGACCCTGAAATAGGGAATGACGATCAGGGCCATTACCACCAGACCCGGTACAAGGACGCCAGCTACGACCGGCGGAAAGTAGTGGAGCATCTCCTGCAGACCGAGAAAATACCACGGGGCTTTGGCGGGATTTGGTGTGTGCGAGGGATCCGCCAGGCCTTCCAGCGGCGCGTTGAACGCGAGCGCGATCCAGACCAGAACAACCGCCAGCGTCATCATCGCAACTGCCGCGCGAAATAATACTTCGGGGAAGGTCTGTATCTGATCTTCGGTTTCGTCCTTCACCTGCGCTGAGGTACGCCGGGTGATGAAGACAATGCGGCGCGGAGAGCGCTTTGCGTTTGAGTCAACGCCGGCGACGAAGTCCTTCGTATCCGCCATGACTAATTCCCCTCCTTGGCCGCTTTCGCGCGGAGAACTGCGGGCTCGCTCGAATGCGCGTACAATCCGCCATCTTTGCGAATCCGCCAGAAGTGAATCGCGATGAAGAACATCGCAGTGAGCGGCAGGATCATGCAATGCAGAACATAAAACCGGAGTAGGGCATTGGCGTTGACCGCGTGGCCCCCGAGCAGGAGAAAATGAATCTTGTCTCCGATGATGGGAACTGCCGAGGCGATGTTCGATCCCACGGTGATCGCCCAATATGCAAGTTGATCCCATGGGAGCAGGTATCCCGTGTAGCTGAGCAATAGGGTGATAAGAAGAAGAATTACGCCGATCACCCAATTGAATTCGCGTGGCGCGCGGTAGGCCCCGCGATAGAAAACTTTGAACATGTGCGCGAATACCAGGAAAACCATGGCATGCGCCGACCAGCGATGCAGGTTGCGCAGGAACATTCCCGACGAGACCACGAACTGCAGATCCTTCGTGTCGGAGTAGGCCTGCGGCACTGACGGGTGGTAATAGAGCATCAGCGGGATGCCAGTCGCCACCAGTAACAGGAAAGTGCCGAGCGTCAGTGTTCCGAGGTACCAGGTCGCGCTAAAACTCAGCATGCGCGTCCGAACTTTCGTCGAGAACAAATGCAGAAAAACGTTCTGCTGAATCGCCAGCGCGCGTTTCAGGGTGCTCGATCCTGCGCCGCTGCGGAAAACGGAACGCCACACCCTCGTTTCACGCAGTTCGTCTAAATATTGCGTTACGTCTTTGGTCGACATTTCACATCCTCACGAAAGAATCCCGAGCGAGTGGGGGGACGTCGGTGGAGCGATCGACCAGCAGATCCCCGTCGTCGTTGAGCCAGATGCGCTTCCAGGGCAGCGGCTTGGGAGCCGGCCCTTCGATCTTCGTTCCGTTCTGCTTGAACTTGCTGCCATGACAGGGGCAGGCAATCATGTTCAGTTCCGGTTTCCATGCGGTCAGGCAGCCTAGGTGGGTGCACACCGCACTGAGTGAGAAGTACCCTTCCTCCGAGTGAATGATGTAAATGCCATTGCTCACGTCGAGCGTGACCGAATCGAGCGGATAGCGGTCCGGCTTGCCGGCATTCACAACGGGCGATGGTTCGTACAAAACGTTTGGTTCTAGATATTGATAAGAGAATGCAGCCGTGCCCACGGCCGCGATACTGAGCGAGCCCAGACCAAGTTTGGTGAAGAATTGCCGTCGGGTTACTTCGTCGATCAATTTCTTTTCTTCTGCCATAAGTCCTTCCTACTTTTGCAAGCCTGCCCCAATTGCTGCTACCGAGATCAGGCCGGTCGGTTCGGCCGGCACCAGGTTGTACGACTCCATCGTGATCGTGCCCACTGGACACCGTATGGCGCACAGTCCGCAACGAATGCAGCGCGTTTCGTCTTTCAACATCGCCGACCCGGTTACAACTCCGAGGTCGTCGGCCGCGACTTCGTCGAGCTCGACTCCGAAACATTCCTGATCCTCGCGAATCTTCTGTACCGTTTCGGGCCCGAACGCAATGCGATCCAGCGAGACCAGTTCCAGGCATTTCTCGGGACATACGTCGACGCATCCGCCGCATAGAATGCACATGCTGCCGTCTTCGGGAGCGCCTTCGAACACCGTATTGACCCAGCAGTGCAGGCAGCGCTGCGCTTCCGCCATAGCGCTGGCGGCGTCGTAGCCAATCTCGACCTCGGTGACTCCCGTCCGCCGTTCCAGCGGAAGCATCGGAACCGGTTGACGGTTGAGATCGAGGTACCCGAGCGGCATCGAATGCCGTTTGAGTAGTTCGACTTCGATAACCGGTTCCGGATGCTTTCCACCCCGGAGATACTCGTCGATTCCAATCGCAGCACGTTTGCCGTCGCCCACGCTGTCAATGATCAGACGCGGCCCGAATACACAATCACCACCAGCGAAGATGCCGGCCGCCGAGGTCATTAAATTGTTCGGATTTACGGCGACCAGGCCACGCGGGGAGATTTCGACTTGGTCTTCTGATGTGAAGAAGTCCAGCCGAGGGGCTTGACCGATCGCCATGATGACGGTGTCACATTCGATCTGGCTCTCGCTGCCCTCATAAAACGCGGGACTAAACCGCCGATTCTGATCGAAGACCCACTTTGTCTTTAAAGTTTCCAGTGCTGTGACTCTGCCGTCCTTGCCGATAATCCGTTTCGGCCCGAATCCAGGATGAATGATGATGCCTTCCTCTTCGGCTTCTTCGATTTCCTCGAGTGCCGCGGGCATCTCGTTGCGCCGTTCGAGACAAACCAGATTCACCTCGCGAGCGCCCATGCGCAGCGCTGAAAGGGAAATGTCGACCATTTCTTTGGTCGCCACAGCAGAGACATTCTCCGCGGAGGGCTCAACGTCCTGCACCCCCCCGGCATGCTGGCGAACGACCTCGCGAGCCGCCGAGCGGGCGACGTCCATGGCGACGTTTCCGCCCCCGATCACGATGACTTTCTTACCAATGGTGAACTTGTAGCCAAGGTTCACGTTGAGCAGGAAGTCGATCCCCTTATACACGCCGTCGAGATCAACACCAGGAATCGTGAGATCGCGGCTGCGGTGTGCGCCCACCGCGATGAGCACGGCGTCGAATCCGTCGCGGCGCAATTGCGAGATGGTGAAGTCGCGCCCGGCGGCATGATTTAATTTGAGGGTGATGTCGCCGGTTTCGAGAATCTCCCGAACCTGCGCCTCAACAACATCGCGGGGCAAGCGATATTCGGGAATCCCGAGGTACAACATTCCGCCCGCCACCGGAGCGGCTTCGAAGATGGTTACCGCATACCCCATCAAGGCGAGATCATGAGCGGCCGAAAGTCCGACCGGGCCGCCGCCCACAACGGCGACTTTGAATGGCAACTTCTTCTGTCCGCGGCCTTCATTGATGTTGATGGGGTGTTTCGATTCCGGCCCGTACTGCTCGGTCAGGAAGCGTTTAAGCGCGCGGATCGAGATCGGCTTATCAATCTCACCGCGACGGCAAGCAGTCTCGCAGGGATGCGCGCAAACTCTTCCGCAGATGCTGGCCAGAGGGTTCGGATCTCTTGCCAGCCGGTAGGCTTCCTCGAATCTTCCCTCCGCGATCAGGCCAACATATCGTCCGGCATTCGTGTGCGCCGGGCATGCCATCATGCAGGGAAAGTTCGTATGTAGCCAATCGGCGTCGACCTTTTTGTCTCGGAATCGTTTCAGCATTGCGGCAGCTTTCTGGTCCGGCGATTCGCTTAGGCAATCCGTGGTCCGTCGAAGTGCGGGAAGGGTCAGATGCCGCTTCCCGCATTTGCCTATTTGCTGACTGTGAAATCGGCCTTCCCTGAGCCAGCCACGGTCACTGGTTTCGACTGACTCTTCGCGCCCTCGTGCCAGACGGTCAGGGTATAGCTCCCATCAGGAACGTCTTTGATCTTGTAGTTGCCGCTGTCGTCCGTCTCGGCGAAGTAGGGCGTCGGGCTCACGATGAGATACCCCGCCATGTCAGGGTGAACATTGCAGAGCAGGGGAACGACTCCAGCCTTGTCGAAGGTGTAGGAACGCTTCTCGCCCTTCGGCCAGGTTCCCAGGTTATGTCCAGCTTTCTTGTCGTTACCGACGGCGGTCCAGAACACGTTATGCGCGACGTTGTCGCTGTTCTGGAAGTCGACCGTTGTCCCTTGTTGCACGACGACAATGTGCGGGGAAAACATCAATCCTTTTTGATCGATAAGTGGGTGCTCCTTCGGGGCGGGGAACGTCTTCCCGGCGATCGCGTCGACATAGACGACCGACTTTCCCTTCATGCCGCTTACCTTGCCCTCGATGTCTCCTGCCCAGGCCGCGCCGCACAGACTGATGAGTGTGATGACTGCGAATAGTTTGAACTTCATGGTGTTCTCTCCTTTGAATTTGGGCTTGCTTTTGTCCTCAGAAAATGATCTTGGCGTCGAGATATAGCGTGTTATTGCCGGTGGCATTGCGGCCAAGGCTGTCATAGTTGTTGGCCGCGCCATTGAAGCGTGTGTAACCCGTGTATTGCGCCGCCAGCAGCAGGTTCTGCCACGGCCAGTAAGTGAAGTTCGCAATGTACCCGGTGCCGCGCGGATCGCCGTTGAAGTTGCCGGTCACCGCGGTGCCGGACGAATATAGCGTCGTGTCGGAGGTTCCAGTCGTGTTGAACCAGCCGAATGTGCCGGTATAGCGGTTGCCGAAATGGTATTCAGCATTCGCCATGAACGTATTCAGATGATGCGGTCCGAGTCCCGCCAATGGCCCCAGCGGGGCTGGCAGATTGGCGCTGGCCAACAAGTCGGAATTTTCCCGTATGTAGGTCGTTCGGAAGGACAGCACATCCCTGCGGAACAAAGTCTGATCGATCTGAGCATCCACACCCCAATCGGTGTACGAATCTTGCCAGGGGAAGCTTGATCCGTCGGTGTTTGTAATGGAATTGGGCGTGGACCGCAGATGCATCCCGTAGGTTCCAACCTCATACTGCGTTTTCGCGGTGAGTTGCTGCCATGCAAGCCGCCAGTACGGCGCGATACCACGGATATTGGTTCCCGCATTGGCTCCGGTGTTCGGTTGGGAGCTGCCGACATGGTCGGAGCGATAAAGTGCGAAATCCATGTACAGGTGGTTGTTCCACATGAAGTAACCGCCCGCTCCTCCCACGTCCTGTGCCAAAGCGCCATTGATGATCGGAGACGCATTCGGTGTCGGGGCAAAATCGCTCGCAACCCACGGATATCCCCAGGCTGGAGTGCTGTTCCAAAGATCTTCCACGGTGGGGTTGTTGTTGAAATCCAAGCCGTAAACGAAGTCTTTCCCGCCCACTTTGGTCACTTTGGCGTAGCGGATGTCCGTGTTGTCCATGCTGAAGTGGTCATCCTGGGTGTCATAGGTGACCTGTAGGAAACTTCCAACATGACTGGTCCATGCTCCCGAAAGAAACAAGGAGATGTCCTGGGGAAATTCCACATTTCCGTTCTGGCTGTTCGGGATGGGCGACTTGACCGAGGTAAAGGAAGCATCCAGCATCACGGAAAGCGGTAGGGACGCCAGAAGTTCCAGCGGAGCAGTCCGCTTGTTCCCGTCGGCTTTGACGACCTTGGTCTCATCGGCTTTGTCGACGTAGCCCGTCAGCTTGAATCGCCGGCCAGCCGGGTTGAGCTCCGGAGGAGTGTAGTGGCACCCGCTGCATGGCAACCCCGTTTGCCGGGCGTAACTCGGAACAGCTTCCACCTGAGGCGGATTTACGCCGGCGAAATACAGCAGGGTCAGAAAAGGAATGACAAGTAGCAGGAAAATGATCGCCTTTTTCATCAGGAATCTCCTTCTAATCTTCGTCTTACGGCGATACGTCAAGCATCAGTGCGGCCCACGACCGGACAAAACAGAGTTCCACCGTGGCACACTGTGTCGCCTTTTCGTTTCTCAATCTCTTGAGGTTGATCGCCTCTACAGCCCACAGCAACGATGGCCAGATAGTAGCCAGCCACGGAATCATTCGCCGGATGGCGAATCACACCTCAATGTGATTGAAATCACAATCTGAAATAAGGTTCGACAAAAGCCCCGGACCGAGACGAAGGCTTGCGCCAACGTTTCATCTCTGGCTATGGCGCCCAGATCTCTTAACTTTCAGGGTTGGTATGAGCAGCACGGGTCTTCCGCGAATAGATCGCCCGTCATGGCATACGCGCGAGCCCGCGAGCCCCCGCAAACCTTGCGGAAGGAGCACTGCCCGCACTTTCCTTTGAGCTTTGAAGTGTCTCTTAAAGACTGGAAGAGAGCCGATTTGCGGAAGAAGGAAGAGAGCGGCTGGGTGGTGACGTTGCCCGCAGAGAGCGGCAAGAATCGGCTCGGATATACATCTCCGCGATAATTCACGAAAACAAAACCTCTGCTGTCGTTTACTCCTTTGAGTGTCTTGGTTGACATTTCGAGCGAACCGGATGACCTGCGCGAATCGCGTGACCGCTGCTGCAGCACGTAGCGCTGATAGTGCTGGCCCTCGGTGGTTTTGATCGGAAATTGAGTGCTCTGCGACGCGTCGTAGAGTCGCGCGAAAATATCCTCGTGTTGCTGGGCAGTGGGGAGTTCCGCCGACTGATCCACTCCTTTGGGAACCAGGAAGAACACGTTCCACAAAGCCACATCCAGCCGTGTAAGCAACTCGATCATGGGATCAACATCGTGCAGGTTCCTGGCTGCGATTGCCGTATTAATCTGCACCGGCAGCCCGGCCTCATGGCAGGATCCGATGATCTCCAGAGTGCGGCGATACGTTCCGCGAACGCCCGTATAAGCGTCGTGGAGCGGCGCAGTTGAACCGTGCAACCACAAGATCACCCTCATCAAATCGCTAGCCTTGAGTTCTTGAATTACTTCCGCGGTGAGCAGCGAGGTAGGAATCAAGCTGAGCGATGTCCGAACCGACCGTTCTGACGCAAACTTAACGACCGGTAGCAGATCGCGCCTTAGGAGAGGATCGCCGCCGGTAATAGCCAGCAGCGGAACATGCATAGCAACGATTTCTTGAATAAGATAGAACGCCTCGGCAGTCGACAATTCCTCCTTGTCCGGAATCATGCGGGCCATGCGCCAGGGGGAAATCTTCCATTCACAAGCTTGTGTTATCTCCCAAGTGACCTGCAGGGGGCGCAGATGGATATTGGGAACGGTAGCCGTGCCGCACGTAGCTGTTTCGAGCAAATCGGCGGAGCATGAAGGCATGCTGCCAAGGTAGGAGTTGGGCTGCTGACCGGCAGTGCGGGATCGCACAGGGGCACGTGATAGCCATCACAAGCCGGCCAGAAAATCGATGTGAGCTCAATCACAGGTTGCCTACGTGCAGCGATCATGCCTATTCTGCAAATCTGGCCCTTTCCAATGTAACGATTCAGGCACTGTCAGGTATCGCAATTCTTCTTGTCTGTATTCCTGATTGCCTTATCATTACCGAACAGAAAGGCAGCATGACATTTCGAAAGATGGCTACCCGCAATCCGGGAAGCGCCTATTCTTTTTCGTCGGGGTTTTTGTGGCCTCTGAAAAATCTGGAACTGGCGAGCCCGCGATAGAGCCGAAGGCTCGTGGCGAGAACGCCCAACTCTGGGATAATTCGGGGAAGTCATCGAATTCTCTCTCCCGTAATCCAACAACAACCGACCCAATCCATTCCGAACTCGAAAAAAACACTGTCTACAAAGAGCTGCGTCGGCTGAATCGCGCTCTGCGCGCGCTGAGCGCGTGCAATCATGCTTTATCACAGGCAGGCAGCGAACAGGAGTTGCTGGATCAGATTTGCGAGATCATCGTGCGGCTTGGGGAGTATCGGATGGCATGGATTGGATATGCCATTTCCGACGAAAACAAGTCCGTGAAGCCAATGGCCAGTGCCGGTCATGAAGAGGGATATTTGAGCGAGATTGTGGTGACGTACTCCGACTCACCCTCTGGACAGGGACCAGTCGGAGCAACGATCCGCAACAATCAGCCAAGTGTCATCGCTGATGCCATGCAGGACCCACGCTTCTCCCCCTGGCGCCAAATGGCTCTCCGGCGAGGCTATGCCGCGATGATTGCTCTTCCGTTGCGGGTTGCGGGGAAGCCTTTCGGAGCGCTCACGATTTACTCGAGCCAGAGCGGCTCTTTCGAGAGTTCGGAAGTAGAACTGCTCACCGAAATGGCCAACAATCTTGCTTACGGCATTACGGCCATTCGCTCGCAAGAGGAGAGCCGGCGAGCCACAGCCGCTCTGCGTGAGGCCGAGCTCAATTACCGTCTATTGGTCGAAGAGGTCCCCGCGATTTCCTATGTGGCGGAGGCGGGAGCGCAAGGTCCGTTCTTGTATGTGAGCCCGCAAGTTCGGACCATCTTAGGATTTACTCCCGAACAGTGCCTGGCAGACCCAGGTTTCTGGTGGAAGCACCTTAACCCCGAAGATCATCAGGTAGCGTCTCAGGAAGATACATGGGAGGAAAGCCGTCCATTCCACGTCGAGTACCGCATGCGTCGCAGCGACGGAAACGAAGTCTGGTTGCGAGATGAGTTGGTGATTCTGCGCGATCCTGTCACCGGCAAGAGGCTGACCCGAGGATTGCTGATTGATATTACAGAGCGCAAGCGAGTCGAAGAAGCCCTGCGGCGTAGTGAAGAAAACTATCGCATGTTCGTGAGTCAGAGTTCGGAGGGAATCTACCGTACAGAGCACGACCCGGGAGTTCCGATCCATCTTCCGCCAGAAGAGCAGATGAGGTTGGCGCTGGAATCCGGTTACGTTGCCGAGTGTAACGATGCCATCGCGAGAATTCGCGGCTTCCGCGATGCGAGCGAGATGGCAGGGAAGCGGCTGAAGGATTTTCTCCATCTCGACGAAGAACTGAAATCAGTGCTGCAGGAATTCATCCAGTCTGGATACCGGCTGCGCGATTGGGAATCGCACGAACGCGATGCGGAAGGGCGGCTTCGCATCATCCGCCACACCATGTTCGGCATCGTGGAAAACGGACGAGTAATTCGAACCTGGGGCATGCAGCGCGACGAAACAGACCGTCGGCACCTCGAAGACCAGCTAAGAAATGCGCAGCAACTGGAAGCGATCGGCCGGTTGGCGGGCGGCGTGGCCCACGACTTCAACAATATCCTGAGCATCATCATGGGCCACAGCGAACTCCTGCTCCAAGGAACTGAAGTCGATGAGCGAAAGCGGAGCAGTCTCGAGCAGATCCGGAGAGCCGCCGACCGGGCTGCCTCGCTTACCCAGCAACTATTGGCATTCAGCCGCAAACAGGTATTGCTGCCCCGAGTCCTGGATCTGAACGAAGCGGTTGCGGATATGCAGAAGATGCTGGCGCGTGTAATTGGGGAGGACATCGAGCTTACCGCCAATCTGCATCCTTCGTTGTGCGCGGTGAAGGCCGATCCCGGACAGATGGAGCAGGTGTTGATGAACCTCGCCGTGAATGCGCGCGACGCCATGCCCCAGGGCGGAAGGCTCACCATGGAGACATCGAATGTCGATATTGCCGACGAGCAGGCACGGCATCTCGAACTCGGCCCAGGTTCCTATGTGCTGCTTACAGTGATCGACACCGGACACGGCATGGGTCCCGAAACGCTCAGTCATATCTTTGAGCCGTTCTTTACGACCAAGCCAATGGGTAAGGGAACCGGTCTGGGATTGGCCACGGTATACGGAATCCTAAAGCAAAGTGGAGGAAGCATTCAGGTCACCAGCCAGATGGGGCGTGGCACGGAATTTCGTATTTACCTGCCGGCATCTGATCCGCTCCCAAACACGGCGCAGCCAGAAAAGGCCGCTGAATATATAGAAGGTGGAAACGAAACCATCCTGGTTGCAGAGGACGAAGCGGACCTGCGCGAACTTACGCGCATCTTTCTGCAATCCTACGGATACAAAGTGCTGACCGCCGCTGCGGCGGAGGAAGCGATGCAGGTGGCCGAGAACTCATCCGAGCCGATTGATCTGCTTCTAACTGACGTGATTATGCCCGGCATGAGCGGACGCCAGTTGGCCGAAAAAATCCTCAGCCAACGCCCGCATACCAAAATCGTCTATGTCACGGGATACACCGATGACATGGTCGTCCAACACAAAGTGCTGGAGCCCGGCGTCAATTTACTGCAGAAGCCGTTTACAAAGCTCGAATTAGCTCGGAAGGTGCGATCAACTCTGGATAGTTAGCCATGCGGTGATCATTATCGTTCGACCGCACCTCTCGCAGACCTACGCTCTTATGCGCTCTTCTTAGCCGCCCTGACGCGGGCCCAACGCGCGCGCTGGGCCGCCGCAATCTTCCTGCGAGCCGCCGCGGAGAGCACTCGCTTCTTCGGCATCGCGACTACGTTCGCTTTGACGGATTTTCCCTTTACCTTTGCCCAGCGGGCTCTCTGCGCCGCGGCAATGCGCGCTCGTCCTGCTGCCGACATTCGGCCAGAACTTTTTTTCTCCAGTCCGTAAGCCGCTCCAAAAGCGGCAAGAGCCGCACTAATTGCTTTGATCTCTCGAGTCAGACGATTCTGCTCTTGCTGCAACATCCTGACTACACCAGTTAGATTTGGCATTGGTTCCCCTCGCAAGGATTGTAACAGGCAGGATCGATTGCGTGTGAGACTAAAACTTAGGAGGTGCCCAGCGCAAGGCTACGCTGCAGCTTTCGGACATTTTCTTCCAATACTTGCCATCGCTGGTACTCGCGGCCCTCGGCCTTGCCGAGCGAGACTCGCGAATTCCGATAAGTCATCGGACTGGCGACTAGCCGGCTTAGTCCGACGTGGATCTCCTGGACACCTGTGCTTTGAATGATGTTGGCTACATTGTCCTGCCGTACGCCTCCACCGGCCATAATGGCGACGCGTCCCTGCGCAGCTTTCACCAGGCGAGCAATCGTGCCCGCGCCCTGTGCGCATTCTTTTTCGCCTCCGGAAGTCAGCACGCGGTGTGCTCCAGCGGCGCAAACATCTTCCAACGCTTGGAACAGATCCGCCGACATGTCGAACGCGCGATGGAAAGTCACATTCATAGGGTGAGCCAGTCGCACAAGTTCTCCAGTAGTGCCTACATCCACTTTGCCCTCCCGGTCGAGAATCCCGAAGACAACTCCGTCCGCACCCGCTTCTTTCGCGAGTGAGATATCACGGCACATGATTTCGACCTCATCGGGCTCATAGCAGAAATCACCAGGCCGGGGCCGAATGATCACCTGTAATCCGATCGAGATTTTCTTGCGCACCGCTTCGATCATTCCTGCACTGGGAGTGATGCCGCCCTCAGCCAGGCTGCCGCACAACTCCACCCGCGCCGCCCCGCCCCGCTCAGCGGCGATGGCAGACGAGGGAGAATCGACACAAACCTCTATGAGTACGATTTCAGCCATGGGCCCGGTGTAATGATGTCTAAATTAAGTTTCGAATAGATGGATAAGTTGTTCTGTGTCCGGTAGCGACATACATCCCGGAAGCTCAAGCAGGACTGAATGCGTGCGAGGTGCCTTGTTCCTTCCGGAAGACACCTCGCACAATGAGAAGCTAGAAACTATAGTGCAAACTAAGCTGAATCTGGCGTGCGGGGGAGCGCACATTAGTGATCTCACCCCACGAGCTGTCGGTAATGCCATTATCGGGGTTTCCATAGCTGGCAATGTTGAAGATGTTAAAGAAGTCCGCCCGGAAGCCGAGCACGTGTTGTTCTTTCCATAGATGGAAGTCCTTGAACAATGACATATCGACTTGGCGGTAGCCGGGAGCACGTTCCGTGCTGTTGTGCGCAGTTCCGAATGTGTTCGAAGCCGCCACGCCATATGCGCAAGTCCCGTTGTCGGCGCCAGTCGGATTCTGTGCATTCGGCACGCAAGGCGCAGCCGACGGATCCGTTCCCCACCAGTTGTGGATCGTACGGTTGTGAATGATCATCCGGCGGTACTGGTTGGCGCGGCTGAGGCCCCATCCGGCATTATTTGTGTTGCTGTTATCGGGACCAAAAATGCTCACAGGGAATCCCGTGTACAGGAGTGCAGTGGTTGCAAATCTCCAGCCGCCCAGAGCCGTATCCAGGGCGCGGCTCGCATTGTTACCATACGCGCGGCCATGACCGAAGGGAAGATCGTAGACGCCAACAAAATTCAGGCTATGTCGAATATCCATTCCGGAGGGACCGTAGTCGGCATTGAGGTCATAACCGTTTTGAACGGATAGCCCATTGAAGCTTGTATTTGCTACAGCGTAATTTCCTGAAGAGTTAGTCAAAGATTTGGCGTATGTGTAGTTCAGAGTGTATTCCAGGCCGCGATGGGTGCGCTGGCGAAGTGACAGTTGACCGGCGTTATAGGTCATCCTGGCCTGTGATTCGGTTATCAGAATAGATCCACATTCCCCTACAAGATTGAAATAGGGAGTTTGATCAACGGATGGGATGGTAGAAGCACCGCATCCCCCGAGAGGAGCCAGATCCTGCGCCTGCTGCGCTGTGAGTTGGTTGCCATTTCGATAATCGGCTAGATGGTGTCCGATTTGGCCGTGGTATCCGGCGCTTAAAGATAGTTCATTCGTAAGCGCATACTCGGTCACCAACGTGAACTGGTGGATGTAAGCGGGCTGCACGTCCTGCGGCCAAACGGAATAGAGCGAGTTGTTGATGCCCAGCGGTTGGGTGAAAGCGTTGGTGACTTTGAACGGAGTTCCACCCGACCCGGTCGAGGGAGTGGTAGCGTTGCTGTTAATGGCCAGCGAGAAAGGCGGACTGGAGGTAAGCCGTTGATTGAACGAGTATCCCTCGAAAAAGCTGGTGGCTCCGTAGCCACCACGGAAGACGAGCTTATTTGACGCTTGGTAAGCGAAGCCAAGCCGCGGCATGATCTGCTTGTAATTAGCGTCGTAACACGCATGCGACGAACATACGATAGATCCCGGGATCGCGCCGGGAGGAACGTGACCGGCGTATTCTACAGTTCCGTTCGGTAATACGTTGGCGGTCTTATCATTCTGCTCGTACCACGGCTGATCGTATTCATAGCGAATACCAAGGTTCAAGGTCAGCCTGGGAGTAAACTTGAAGTCATCCTGGACGAATCCCGCGATGCGCCACTGACGTTGTCCAACCCAGCCGAGAGGCGACGCTAACTGGGCGTTCTGAATGCGGCCGAGAACAAAGTCCGCGGGTCCGTAGCCACCGCCGCTCGCGAGTCCGGTGAACTGCCCGCTATAGTTGAAGGTGCCGAGAAATCCGACATTGCCAGCATTAAGATAATTTTGCTGATAGCGAGTGGCCTGACCGCCAATGGAAAGATAATGACGCCCGCGCTGCCAGGTTAGTGTGTCTTCGTAATTAAATGTATTGTCGGTGAACACCTGGGGGTTGGCGTTTGTTCCGATGTAGCTTGCATTGTTATTTAGGCTTTGCCCCGTGAAGCCGACATATTTCTGTGCGTAAGGGAATGTGATGCCGACCGTCTGATCTCCTGTTAAACCGAAAAGGCCCGTGGGATCACTGGGGATTCCGTTACTCCAGCGCACGCGTGTGAATCCAAAGCGCGCTTCGTTGACGATCGAGGGTGAGAAAGTATGAACCCAGCTGGCTCCGGCAATTTTTGTCGGATAGCTGTTGTGCGCGGGAAAGAAGACCGGAAGAATCGCGCTGGTAAAGTCCCTGCCGGTACCCTGAGAGTAGAAACCATTGAACTTGTTCACGTTGCCGGGAGTGAAATCGACCTTGAAGTCTTCCTGATTATTTGTGATGAATTTGTTTTGCGGCCCGACGTAATCGTTCTGGATCAGTCCGTCTGTCGGTGTGCGATTGGGTGCGGGATAGATATTAGGATGTGCCGCAAGGAATTGCGCCACCGGACTTACCACGGGAATTAAGTCGCCGTTGTACGGCGTGAAGTTGTTCTGCGTGTCATAAAGCTGGATCTGGCTCGTCAAGGCAGGGTTCAGGAGGGCCGAAAAATTTCCCTTGAGCATGGCCGGAGTCAGCACACTTGTCTGTTGTAAAGGCTGCGCGGAGTGATTGCGGACGCCTTCATAATCCACGAAGAAAAAGAGTCTATTGTGTAGAACAGGACCGCCAAGCGTTCCCCCGAAGATATTCTGCGTGTATTTGGTGATCGGACTGGCAGGGGTCGCGGGGTTGCAGTTGTCGCAGCGGGCTAATCCATTCACCCAGGAGTTGGCGTCGAGATTCTGGTTTTCCAGCAGGTCATAAGCTGAACCATGAAAAGCGTTGGTTCCCGATTTCAAGACGACCACCACAGCTCCACCGTTCGCATTGCCGTAAGTTGCGTTTGCATTGGCAGACACGACCCTGAATTCGGCGATTGCGTCAGGCGCGGGGTTGTAGCCTATGAGATTGTTCTGGGGTTCGTTGTTGTCCGCGCCCTCAACCGTGTAGTTGTTGGCTTGTTCGCGGTTACCGTTAATCGTCACAACGCCATTGTTATAAGTATTCCGCTCAATTGCGTTCTGACCGGACAGGCCTGTTGGATCCGTGTCGATCGCCCCAGGTTGAAAGAGCGTCAGCGAGGAGAAGTTTCTCCCGTTCAGCGGGATATTCTGAATCTCGTTTGTTGACAACGTGGCTCCTAACGTTGCATCCGAGGTATCCAGTATCGGGTGGAAGGTTTCATTGACGACAACCGTCGTCTCGGCGCTGACCTTCAAAGTCACATTTACTTGTGCGGTTTGATCGATCTCCAGGCTGAAGGCAGAAACCGAGGACTTCGCGAATCCCTTGGCTTCGATCGTCACGGTATACGTGCCAATCGGCAGAAATCGGACGGTGTAGACTCCAGCCCCGTTGGTTTGCGCCGTAGTCTTCACGCCGGTTGCAACGTTTTCCGCCGTTACACTTGCTCCGGGCACGAGGGCGCCGCTGGGGTCTGTGACCACCCCGGTGATGGTGCCGGTTACGGTTTGTCCCAAGGCAGCCGACAGCGCAAGCAAGGTAACCAGGCAAATACCAACGAAGTAACGGAAAGAATTTGTTTTCATAGACTCCTCGTAGTTGTCAGGTGGCTCACAAGCCGTCCATACATCTCGTTTGGCTCCCACCAATTCGGAGTTGCAAAGTTGTGCAACATGCGACCGTAATGAGGGCTCTTGATCGTTGTCAAGAAGAAAATGATTGAATATGCCAATTTCGATCAAGTTTAATGAAGAAAAAGTCGAAATCGGTCTACAAACAACCTGGCGAGACCAAACAGGAAGGCCCGGACTGGATCCGGGCCTTCGGTTTTGGAGTGGGTTTTAGTGCTCCGGTGTGCAGCCCCGGCTCACTTTCGTCAGGCTGTTGTTCTTGGCCGCGATCTGGCAATCATAGAACGGGCCGTCAGAACTCGCCGACACGTAGTGCTGCGAGGCCGACTGGCCGGAGTTGCCAAGCAGTGAGCCAAAGCCCGGACTGAAGATCAGCGTGTCCTGATGCTGGCCGGTATTTCTGACCAGGCTAAGGAAGCCCGGATTGTCACCGCCGCCAATGGTATCGACCTCGTACGTCTGTGTGGCCGTGGTCGTCTGATTAATATTGCCGTTCGACTGAGTAGCCAGCGTGATGTCCACCGCCAACGGGAAGTGGAAATTGTGCTGATACGTCGTGTGGTCGTCACCTCGCGACACGGTCGTCTTGGAGAAGACGTCCGTATTTTGCTTGATGTCCTGCACGTACAGCGGTCCGTTGATGTTGAACGACTGATTGTTGTCGAATCTGATGTTCTGCGAAACCGTCGTCTGGACTTTGCCGTGGGAGGTTTTCACGTATCCGCTGATTGTGAAAGAACGGTTCGAACTGATATCCACTGTTCCCGTGATCGCGGTTCCCACGTTCAGATTCTCGGTGATAACTGGAATGGGTGCGGCGGCAAGGTTATTCTTCGTCACCGCTCCGCTCACCTTCGCTGAGCCGTGATCGAGGAATAGCAGTAGTGTGCCGGTCACTGAGAAGTAGCTGTTATCGTTGAACACGCTCATCGCGACGGTGTGCGGATTTCCATCGCTCAAAGCGCCCGCGAAGGGAGTGAGATCTACGCGATAGGGAATGAAATCGAGCGTCTGAATCCCCGGAATCGGGAACCAGAGATAAGGATCGATGCCGCCGGTATAGATCCACGGAGAGATGGGAACAACGCCGGCGGGCTGGCCATCGACGCTGATTTCGGCCTCGCGAAATCCAGTGCCCCCGCAACTTTGCAGCTCGGCAGCTACGTCATTGGGAACGCAGGTGTACCAGAATTCGTCGCTGGACTGGCTCTGCGGAACGACGTCCATATAAATCCGCTCAATGTTCGTTGGCAGGTTGAATGTAGTCGTAAGTTGCTGAGTGGGGCTGCCTAAGATCACCGGCAGGTTGAAGCCGCCGCTGCCGTTGGACTGCTCCAGCGGTAGAACGGCGTCCGGGGTGGGAGCTCCGTCATCGCCGCGTACGGGGTAGAACTCCAAGTCCGCGCTCACCGTGAATACGCCATTCAGGAATGTGTTATACGGCGGGGGACAATCCGTGGTGCAGTTCGCCAGCACGATCGTTCCTTGCTGAGGAATCGTCAGAAGCGCGCTGTAGTCGGTGAGATCGCGTTCCACATGCCAGGTGTTGGTTGCATTCGACAGAGGCTCAGGCGTGGTCCCGAAATAGATATCCGTGTTCGCGATGTACATGCTGGCGGTGCGATCGAATTGCACGCCCGCATTCTCACTGAAGTTTGCCTCGAAAACCACCTTGCTCCAAGGTCCGGGACATGCCGCGGGCGGCATGAACGAGAAAGTCTGCACTGAAGTTGAGAAAAATGCGAACGTATATCCGGAGAAAAGTTGCACGACACAAGGCTTAGTGTGTGGGCGAGCTACGACCGGATCTGCGGTCGCGGTGTACTGCGTGCCTATTTGCCGATTTGTGCTCTGCGCAAGTGCGGGATGATTCATCCATGCGAAGCAGAACGCGAAGAGGGAAGCGAGCAGCAGTCCTCGAAAGCAGCGGGCAAGGGGATTCATTCGCGACTCCTTTGAGAATGTCGGTTGGTGGTTGGTTCCCAGTAGCTTGCTGGTTAGTGCGCGTTGACCTTATCGCACTGGATATTGGCCGTTGTCAAGGATGGAATGATTGAAATTGGCAAAACCAATCATAAAATTGCTCTATGTGCATAAAATTGCACATTACGCTGCAGCCTTGATCTGTTGGTGTACACTCGGCCTTCGTATAACCTGTCCCGGACTCCAGGAGCGCTATCGGGATTTCATCGTCATGAAAGCAGGCAATCGGGCCGAACACATTCTGCGCGAGTTGCGCAACCGGGGCAGCCTCGAACTCGACGAGTTGATGTCAGAACTCGGAACCTCGGCGGCGAGCGTGCGCCGAGATCTCGCCAAGCTTGAGTCCAAGGGACTGGTGCGCCGTACCCACGGTGGTGTCACGCTGGTCGAGCCGTTGCTTTACGAGCCTTTTCGTTACGACTCGCTGTTCCAGAATCGCGAGCAGCACCGCACCGCCGAAAAGCGCCGAATCGGACTCGCCGCAGCGGAGTTGATCCAGGAAAATGAGACGGTCGGTTTCACGGCAGGCACGACTACGACGCACGTGGCCCGGAATCTGCGGAATCGGCACAACATCCGCGTAGTCACGAACGCCGTGAACATCGCGATGGAACTCAGCAATTGTGCCGGACTGCGCACCTTTGTGACCGGCGGGTTCGTGCAGTGGGCGGGATCCTTCTCGCTGATCGGCCAGACTGCCATTGGCTCCCTCAATGACATCTACATGGACCGGGTGTTCGTCAGCGTTTGCGGAATTGATGTGGCGCGCGGCGTTACGGTGATCGAGCCGGACGAGGCGCTTACGTTCCGGTCCATGATTCAACAAGCCAAGCAAACCGTAGTGGTCGCCGATTCCAGCAAGATCGGAATCGTGACACCGGCATTGATCTGCCCGATTTCGAAGGTCAATTTGCTGATCACCGACAAGAGTGCTTCGGATAAAACGGTTGCATCCTTCACCGAGCACGGCATCGAAGTACGAAGAGTCTAGCCGCCCCTCCCGTTTTCCTGAAATTTCGCTAATCGAGCTATACGAGAAGTCACGCCTACCCGATGAATGTGGAGCCTTTTTCCTGACAAAGTAGAGGATAGAGACTGAAAGTGGACATGACCTGCCTTCGCTTCGTGGATCTTCGTGTTCTTTGTGAATGACTTTCCCTCTCATCTCACCACAAACGATCATCTGTGAGTGATAGCCTGTTTGAGTGGGGACTCAAAAAGAAACTGAAGCGGTGCTATCGATCGCGGATCGCGAAGTCCGGATTACCCACCCGGAAAAACTGTATTTCTCTTCGCAGGTGCGCGTCACGAAGCTGGATCTCGTGCGCTACTACTTGTCGGTCGCGCCGGGTGCTCTTGCAGGAATTCAGGATCGCCCCATCGTTCTCAAGCGCTTCGTCAATGGAGCCGAGAACGAAGCATTCTTTCAGAAGAGAGCGCCGGCGCAGCGGCCGGACTGGTTACGAACCGTCGTGCTTTCATTCCCATCGGGGCGGACGGCCGAAGAGATCGTGGTCGACGATTCGGCAGGGTTGGCCTGGATCGTCAACCTGGGGTGCATCGAACTGCACCCGCATCCGGTTCGGTCGACCGATCTGGATCATCCCGACGAGTTGCGGATTGATCTTGATCCGGTTCCCGGCGTGCCTTGGGACGACGTGCGCCGTGTTGCCATGGAGGTAAAAATCTTCCTCGAGGAAGTTGGACTTCGGGGCTGGCCCAAGACCAGCGGCTCCCGCGGGATGCACGTGAATGTGAGAATCCAGCCACGTTGGACCTTTACCGAGGTGCGTCGCGCGGCGGTTGCACTTTCTCGTGCCGTGGAAAAGAGAGCTCCCCTTCTGGCCAGTTCGAAGTGGTGGAAGGAAGAGCGTCACGGAGTATTTCTCGATTACAACCAGAACGCCAAAGACCGCACTACCTGCTCGGCGTACTCGGTGCGCCCCGTGCCCGATGCCCGCGTCTCCACGCCGCTGAGTTGGGAGGAAGTCCCGAACTGCGATCCTGCCGCGTTTACGATCTTCACGGTTCCGGAGCGCTTTGCCAAGATCGGCGACCCGCATGCCGGAATGAACGATGGAGCGGGCTCTCTCGAAAAATTGCTGGAGCTTGCAGCTCAGGACGAGGCGGCGGGCCTCGGCGATGCGCCATGGCCTCCTCACTTCCGCAAAATGGAAAGCGAAGGCAGGCGAGTCGCTCCGTCGCGTGCGAAAAAATCAGAAAAGAAGCCGCGACTCAAAAAGCCCCTGATTGTAATTGCGAACTCTCCCGACAAGGCCGCGGCATTGTCCGGACTCGATCGATGGAAAGCGAAATATCCGAAAGTCGCAGATGCACTCGAACCGGCTGATGTTCTCGTGGATTCTATGCGAGGCCGATCGTCGACTTGGACGCGCATCCGCATCAACCTGCAGCACGTTCCCGAAGAGTTGAGGCCGAGACAGGAAACGCCCGACCCAGATGTGGATCCAACGCGCGAATGGCGGGAGTGGAGTCGTAAGAAAACCAACGAAAAGCGGAAGCGGGCAGACAGCGACACTTAGCGGCCCGCCCGGAAAATGTCCTTGATCTCCTGCGGTGGGACTACTTCCAGTTGCTCGTACGTGCACTCGGTCGGCTTCTTATCCGCTCGCCATCGCCGAAACTGTGCTGTATGCCGGAAGCGATCGCCCTGCATATGGTCATAAGCGACTTCCAGCACTAACTCGGGCCGCAACGGCTCCCACGACAAGTCCTTTCCTTGGCTCCAGCGGCTCAACCCGCCGGGCATGCGGCTTGTACCTTCATGCTCCTGACTGGCCCAGCTTTTCCACGGATGATTCGCCAGAGCGTCGTCGCGATAAGGCTTGAGGAACTCGACCAGCTCTTTTCTTTTGGCGGTTGAGAAGCTCGCACAGACTCCAACGTGCTGCAATGTGCAGCTATCGTCGTAAAGGCCAAGCAGGAGCGAGCCGACCATGGTGCGATCACCTTTCTTGTGCCAGCGGAATCCGGCCACCACACAGTCGCACTCGCGCTCGTGCTTCACCTTGAGCATGACTCGCTTATTAGGCTCGTAAGTCTGTGCGACATGCTTGGCCACGACACCGTCGAAGCCGGCACCTTCAAACCGGCGAAACCAATCCTCGGCAACACTCCGATCTCGGGTGGCGGGTGTCAGGTGAATCGGTGGCGCCACCCCGGCAAGCATGGATGCCAATTCGCTGCGACGTTGCTGAAAGGGATCGGCCCTGAGATCCCGATTATCCCGGCAAAGCAAATCGAAGGACACGAACGACGCTGGAGTCTGCTTCGAAAGGAGTTTTACCCGAGAAGCCGCCGGATGGAGCCGCAATTGCAGCGCATCGAAATCCAGTTCATCTTTCTGCACGATGACGATCTCACCATCCAGCACACATTTTGCGGGCAAGGCCGCGCGTAAAGAATCGATCAACTCCGGGAAGTAGCGGTTCAGCGGTTTTTCGTCACGACTCTGGATGAAGATCTCATCGCCATCGCGAAACACGAGCGCGCGGAATCCATCCCATTTTGGTTCGAAGATCCACTCATCACCCTCCGGCAAGATAGAAACCCGCTTGGCCAGCATCGGAAGAACCGGGGGATTTACTGGAAGTTCCACATTTCTATGGTACATGCCTTAGCGCAAGCGAGTCCGCCCGTGTGATCCCCTGAGTCCTCTGGGGTTAAGACCTTTGTTTTCCGAGGACAGGCCGCGCTTCTCCAATCACACTGTGCTGTGATCCTAATCGTGTTCCGAGTCTCCAATCCCAAGCTAGCCTAGAAAGTCCGTGGCGCGGGATCGCATGCGAGAGATCGTCAAACGCCTTTGGCCGGAGCTTGAGTGGATCGGCGATTCCCAATTGCGAGAACAAGTTACCCAGACCTGGATCAAGGCACTGCAACGTACTCCCCTTAAGCCTGACGATTTGAACCAGATCCCCTTCACCCTGTTGGTCCCAAACTGCCCGATCACCTTCATGGAACACAAGCGGTGTGTGGTGCACATCGCCCGCGCCAGCGCCCAGGCGATGCGGGAGTTCATGGGCCGCGCACTGCCTCTGGATCTCGACATCGTGATTGCGGGAGCAGTCCTGGCGGATGTAGGAAAGCTTCTGGAATACGAAATCGGTCCTGACGGCAAATGCGGCCAGAGCGAACGTGGGGAAGCGCTGCGCCATCCATTCACCGGGGTAGCCCTGGCCATGGAGTGCGGAGTACCCGATGCCGTGTGCCACATCATCGCAGCGCATGCGGCGGAAGGGGATCTGGTCAAGCGATCCACCGAAGCCTTCATCGTCCATCACGCCGATTTCATGGCGTTCCTGCCGTTCAAGAATCCGAAAAACATGAAGGTGAAAACGTAAGGAGAAACTCTTGCCTGCAACAACATCGAACCTCCCGCCGAAAGAGACGGTCACTACGAAGATGTCGCGATGGGCCGCTGGCTTGCAGTTCCAAGACATCGCATCCGAGGCCGTCTACCAGGCGAAGCGATTTCTGTTGGACTCGCTCGGTTGTGCTCTCGGGGGATATCAGCAGCACGATGTCAAGATCGCTCTTGAGGTTCTAGAAGAAGTAGCCGGGCCCGGCCGTGCGACGGTGATCGGCACCGGCTGGCGCATTGATCCCGTCTCGGCGGCACTGGCCAACGCGCTGATGATCCGCTGCATGGATTACAACGACATCTACTGGAAGCAGGATCCTTCGCATCCCTCTGACATCTTTCCCGCAGCCATCGCTTGCTGTGAACGTGCGGGAAGCGACGGACGGGAACTCATCGTCGGACTTGTTCTTGGCCATGAGTTCGAGATGCGCTTCTGCGAAGCCGCATTCCCCGGGATCCGCGAGCGCGGCTGGCATCATGCGACGCTCACGGCGTTTGTTTCTCCGATTGTTGCCGGGCGTGCGCTGCACTTGTCCTGCGAGCAGATTCAGCACGCCATCGGCATCTCTGCCAGCCATCAGTGCACGTTGGGAGCGGTGACCGCCGGCAAGCTGACCATGATGAAGAACACGGTTGACCCCATGGCTACGCAGGCTGGAGTGCTGGGCGCGCTGCTCGCAGAAAAGGGATACACCGGCCCGGAACATGTGATTGACGGTAAAGAAGGATTGGCGCAGGTATTCCGGCCTGAGTGGAAACTTGGAATGTTGAGTGATGGCCTGGGTGAGTCGTGGCGCATCACGCAATGCGGCATGAAGGCATTTCCTACCGAGGCGTTGACCCATACCCCAATTTCCGCGGTCATCGATCTGGTCAAGACCAACGATCTGCATCCGGATCAGGTCGGAAAAATTCAGATTCGTTCGCTGGCGCGGGCTGCCGACATCCTTTCCGATCCGAGCAAGTACGATCCGCGCAGCAAAGAGACGGCTGACCATTCCCTGCCTTATGTGATCGCTACCGCACTGGTGGAACGCCAAGTCACTCCCGCCCAGTTCACGATGGAAAAAATCATGGATCCGGAGATCCGCGCGCAGCTGAACAAGGTGGAAGTTGTGGCAGATCCTGAGATTGAGAAAGTATTTCCCGCATTACAGAGGGTGATTGTGCAAATCGATACGACCGACGGACGTTCATTCAACAAACAACTTGACTATCCCAAGGGCGATCCCCGAAACCCGCTCACGGACGCTGAACTGGAAGAAAAATTTGCGGCATTGGCAGAGGGCGTACTTACCGAACCCGTGCAACAGAGGGTAAAAGATGCTGTCTGGAACTTGGAACGCGTGGGGTCCGTCAGCGAACTCATGGCGTTGATGGAAGCAGATGTCCGCAAAGCCAAAGCTGCGACTATCAAGAGCAGGAAGAAACTGAACGGGAGAAGAGCGAAGGCGCACAGGCCGGTGCTCGCGTAGAACTCCGGCAGAGCCGACTTCGCGAGCGTGCGGGGAGGAACCATGCCTCAGACCATAGTGGAGAAGATCGCGCAGTTCCATCTTGCGGAAGGGCCGAATCGGCCGCTACGCGTCGGAGATTTTGTATCCATCCGCCCATGGCATGTGTTGACGCACGACAACACCTCAGCCGTGATGTCGAAATTCAAAGCGATTGGCGCGAAGAAGGTCCGAGACGCCAAACAGCCGGTGTTTGCTCTCGACCATGACATCCAGAATCACGATGAACTTAATGTGAGGAAATACCGTTCCATCGAAAGCTTCGCGTGCGAACAGGGAATTGATTTCCATTCCGCCGGTTCCGGCATCGGGCACCAGATCATGATCGAGCGGGGATATGTTGTCCCAGGATCGTTCGTGGTCGCTTCCGACTCGCACTCGAACATGTACGGCGCCCTGGGCGCGATTGGAACCCCAATCGTCCGTACCGATGCTGCGGCGGTATGGGCCGTCGGGGAATTCTGGTGGCAGATTCCGCGCACCATACAGGTTGTGCTCGGGGGAGAACTGCGCCCGGGAGTAAGTGGCAAGGACGTTATCATCACGCTCTGCGGGCTCTACAACCACGATGAGGCGCTGAATGCGGCCGTCGAGTTCTCCGGTCCCGGCGTGGCGAGCCTCTCGATAGATTCCCGTCTCTCCATCGCCAACATGACCACGGAGTGGGGCCCAATCGCGGCGTGGTTCCCAGTGGATGAAATCACGATTCGCTACATGGAGGCGGTGCACACGGGGTTGAGCGAGCAGGGCATCGAGCGATTTACGGCCGAGGATATCGAACGCTGGCGGTTTCATCCACCGCATCCCGATCCCGATGCGAGTTATGCCGCCCGGATCACGCTTGATCTCAGCCAGGTCACACCGCACGTATCCGGTCCGGACTCCGTCCAGGTCATGCAATCCCTCGGAGCCATTGGTAGAAAAAAGATAGCCATCCAGAAAGCGTATTTGCTTTCCTGTGCGAACTCACGCCTCGACGATCTTGCCGCGGCCGCTTCCGTGCTGCGTGGGAAGAACGTCGCTTCGACCGTGAAGCTCTATGTCGCAGCCGCAAGCGCCTGGGTCCAGAAAGAGGCCGAGCGCCGTGGCCTGTGGAACACGCTGCTCGAAGCCGGTGCGATCGCGCTGCCCCCGAGTTGCGGGCCCTGCATCGGGCTTGGCACAGGACTGCTGCAAAAAGGCGAAGTTGGCATCTCGGCCAGCAATCGCAATTTCAAAGGACGCATGGGTTCGCGCGATGCCCAGTGTTATCTCGCAAGCCCGGAAGTAGTTGCAGCTTCAGCGATCGCGGGCTACATCACCGGGGCGAGGGAGTTTCCGGAGTGCGCGATCGCGCGCGATTACCAGGAGCTTCCTTCTAACCAGCAGACCGAAAACATGCAAATCCTTCCCGGATTTCCGGAGAAGGTCATCGGCCGACTCGTGTTCGCGCCGCAGGACAATCTCAACACCGATGCCATCTATGGGAAGGACTACACCTACCGCGACGACATGACGCCCGAAATGATGGCGCGAGTCGTTATGGAGAATTACGACCCGCAGTTCGCGGTGCGCACACGATCGGGCGATATTCTCGTCGGCGGATTCAACTTCGGCACGGGATCAAGCCGCGAGCAAGCCGTCACTTGCCTGAAAGCAAAAGGGATTCCCCTGGTGATCGCTGCAAGTTTCTCGCAGACGTACCTGCGCAACGCCTATAACAACGGATTTCTGTGCATTGAAGTGCCCGAAGTCGTAAAACACCTGCGCGAGCAGCTCGCCGGCGAGATTCAACAAAAGGAAAAAACGATCATCCCCGGCGCAAGAATCGAAATCAGCTTCATGTCGAGCGCCGTCACCTGGGGCGATAAGAAGTTCTCGTTCCCCGCGCTTGGAACGGTGCCGCAATCACTGGTGATTGCGGGAGGTGCGGAGAACGTCGTGATGGAAAAACTAGGCCTTCGCAGGGAAAAGCTTGAACCAGCCGGCGCTTTACGAGACTAGTTGTCAGGAGAATTGTCATGGCAAAGCACACCGTGGTGACCATGCCCGGAGATGGAATTGGAAATCAGGTGCTCCCCGAAGCAGTGCGCCTGCTCGAAGCGGTTGGCTTCGAGGCGGATTACATCCATGCCAAGATCGGTTGGGAATGCTGGCGCCGGGAAGGGAATGCGTTGCCACAACGCACTATTGACCTGCTCGCGAAGCACAGCTTGGGGCTATTCGGCGCGATCAACTCCAAGCCCAAGAAAGATGCGGAAGCCGAACTGACTCCGGAGCTCCGGGGCAGGGGCCATTCCTATTTCAGCCCGATCGTCACACTGCGCCAGAAGTTCCATCTCGACACCTGCCTTCGTCCCTGCATTTCTTTTCCAGGCAATCCGCTGAATTTCATTCGCAAAAAAACGGGCGGGGGGTACGAAGAGCCGTTGGTTAATGTGGTCGTATTTCGCCAGAATACCGAAGGCCTTTACGCCGGAGTGGAATGGACGAATCTGCCGGACCAGGTTCGCGCCGCTCTGGGGACGCATTCCAAATTCAAACCGTTTGCCGCTGTTCCCGGGCCCGACTTGGCAATTTCGGTTCGCATCATTACCCGCAATGCCGCCCGTAAGATTTGCACCGCGGCTTTTGAATGGGCCACGAAGTACGGCTACAAATCGGTCACGATCTGTGAGAAGCCCAATGTGCTGCGCGAGACCTCCGGAATGATGGAAGAAGAGGCCCGGAACACGGCCAAAAACTATCCCGGCATCGCGTTGTGGTCGACCAATATCGACGCCCAGACGATGTGGTTGACAAAGAATCCCGAAGACTACGGCGTCATTGTGGCCTCAAACCTATTCGGTGACGTGATTTCGGATGCTTTTGCAGGCTTGGTCGGCGGCCTGGGATTCGCCGCATCCGGCAACATCGGCGATGAAGTCGCCGTTTTCGAGCCGACTCATGGCTCTGCACCGAAATACGCTGAACTCGATCCGCCGATCGTGAATCCGATAGCCATGTTTCTCTCGGCCGTCATGATGCTCGAGCACGTGGGCGAGATCGAGAAAGCCCGCCGCATTCGCGAGGCCATCGCGGCTGTCGTGAAGGAAGGGAAAGTCCGCACGTACGACATGATGCGTCTCCCAGGCGGGCCACAGGCGATCGCTCAAGGCGCGGCCAGCACTACAGAGATGACTGACGCCGTTCTCGGCAAGCTTGGTCCTGAGCAAGTCTCTCCGCAGCCAGAACTCACTGGTGCGGGCGCCAGGAGGTGACTATGACAGTCGCCATCGAAACTCGCATCGGCGAAGCAGGGCATAGCGGTTCGGAGATTCGTTCCGACCTGCGGGTACGGCTCGAACCTCGGCACCACGGTGGCATTGAAATCGAATTGCAATCACGAGTCGAACCGTACTACGGGCAGTCAATCCGCCGCCAGGCCGAAGAGGTTCTAGAAGCCCTGAACATCCGCCATGCCCGCGTGCAGATTCAGGATGAAGGAGCACTGCCCTTCGTGATCTCCGCGCGCGTTGAGGCTGCAGCCCGGCGAGCGGGGTTTGGGGAGGGTACGCGCGTTCTTCCTACCCAGAATCCTCTTCCCGCGCCCTCGGCGCGGGATCGTTTGCGGCGCTCCCGGCTCTACCTTCCGGGCGGCGAGCCGAAGTATTTGATCAATGCGGGATTGCATGGTCCCGACTCCGTCATCCTCGACCTGGAAGATTCCGTCCATCCCAGCGAGAAAGATGTTGCGCGCTTGCTTGTGCGCAATGCGCTGCGGGCTGTGGACTTCGTGCAATGTGAACGCATGGTGCGCATCAACCAGTTGCCGCTCGGTCTCGAAGATCTGAACGAGGTCATCCCTGAATCTCCGGATGTGATCCTGATCCCCAAGGTGGAGAGCCCTTACGAGGTGGTTGCGGTCGAGCAATTGACGGATGCGGTCAAGGAGGAATATGGCATCACACGCCCGATCTGGCTGATGCCGATCCTTGAATCGGCCATGGGAATCGAAAATGCCTTTACGATCGCCACCGCCAGTAAGCAGATTATCGCCCTGACCATCGGCCTTGAGGACTACACCGCGGACCTGGGGGTGGTGAAGACCTTATCGGGAGCCGAGTCGCTCTATGCCCGCCAGCGCCTGATCAATGCCGCCCATGCCGCGGGCGTACAAGCAATAGATTCTGTCTTCGGCGATGTTAGTGATATGGATGGCTTGCACATCTGGGCTCTCAATTCACGCGCTCTTGGGTTCGAAGGAATGGGATGTGTTCACCCTTCTCAGATTCCTGTGATCCACGCAGCATTTGCCCCTGCGGCCGCGGAGATCGAAAAGGCTAGCCGCATTGTCGCGGCCTACCGTGAGGCTCAGGAAAAAGGGCTGGGGGTGGTAAGCCTCGGTTCGAAGATGATTGATCCGCCAGTAGTCGCACGCGCCAGAAAGCTGATGGAGCGTGCGCAGGCGATGGGATTGGTTAACCTGGACACCCACACAGAGGTGCATTGATGGCCGTTCTAGAAAACCCCGCACTGCTGACGAATGCGGCCGGACGCGCCGTTCCCGAGATCGTGAACGGTAAAGTGCAGACACCTTATATGGGGGTAGGCCAGTGTCGGCCGCAAACCCGGAAAGCATCTCCCCCGGTGCGCAGTGCGGCGGACTACCCGGCGAACGGCGATAAACGCCTTCCCGATCTCGAAACCGCGCTGCGGCAATGCGGCTTGCGCGATGGCATGGTCATCTCCTCGCATCATCACTTGCGCGACGGCGATCGTGTTGCCCTGATGGCCCTTGAAGCCGCCGCGCGATTGGGTGTGAAGGACCTGACGTGGTTCCCCAGCGCATCATTTCCTTCCCAGAAGAGTGCGATCGAACTGATGGAAGCGGGCGTGATCGATCACATAGAAGGCAGCATGAACGGCCCGCTCGGCGATTACTGCACGCAAGGCAAGATGCGCGGCATGGGCGTGCTGCGCTCGCATGGCGGACGATGGCAGGCGATTCAAGACGGCGAGGTCCACATCGACGTCGCCGTGATTGCTGCTCCCACCGCCGATCCATTCGGCAATTGCGATGGTTCCCACGGCAATTCCGCCTGCGGATCGCTCGGCTTTGCCCTCCCCGACTCGATCTATGCGGATCGCGTCATCGTGGTTACCGACAATCTCGTTCCTTTTCCCTGCATTCCCTGGCAGATTCAGGGCACCAACGTGGATTACGTGGTCGAAGTTGAGTCGATCGGAGATCCCGCGAAAATCGTTTCCGGTACCACGCAAATCACCCGCTCACCCGATCGCCTGCGGATTGCCGAATACGTCGCCCGATTTCTTCGCGATGCCGGCATCATGCGCAATGGGTTCTCATTTCAGGCGGGCGCGGGCGGCATCGCGCTGGCGTTCGTCAGCTATCTGAAGCAGATGATGAAAGAAGCCGGAGTGAAGGCCCGCTTCGTGCGCGGAGGTTCAACCAAGTATCTGGTCGGACTGCTGGAAGACAGACTGACGGACTACATCCTCGACGGCCAGACGTTCGACCTCGATGGCGTGCGCTCGATGGCCAACAATCCGCGTCACGTGGCCACCTCGCCCTTCACTTCCTACAACTATCACGGCAAGGGCAATTTCGCCTCGATGGTCGACGCGGTGGTGCTAGGCGCGACCGAGGTCGATACCGATTTCAACGCGAATGTTGTTACCCATTCCGATGGCCGCCTGCTTCACGGCATCGGAGGCTGGCAGAATTGTCTGGCGGCTGGTTGCACAATCCTCGCCGTGCCCTCGTTTCGCGACAGGATCCCCGTGATCGTAGATGAAGTGACCACCCTGTGCGGTCCTGGCGAGTTGATCGATGTAGTCGTGACCGAGCGCGGCATTGCGATCAATCCGCGCCGGCAAGATCTGATTGATGCCGTAAAGGGATCAATCCTGCCCATTCGTCCGCTGGAAGAGATCAAAAGGGAAGTGGAGCGAATCTGTGGCGGCAAGCCGCAAAGTCGCCATCACGATGAACGCCCGGTCGCCATTGTGAAATGGGTGGACGGAACCGTGCTCGACACGGTTTGGCAAGCGGGAGTCTGAATTTCCGGCGCGCGCGACAGTAAGCTTCTAGACGAACTCGAGCACTTTCTCCGGGATCTTCTCTCGCGCTTGCGCGATCAAGCTCTCAAACTGCGCTTGATCCATGCAGACGGCATGCTGTCCGTAGCGTGCGTCTTTCCCGGTGACGTGCCAGTAGGGCATCCAGCAGAATTGCTTGCCATCACCGGTACGCTGCAGCACCACGAGGAATGGATAAAACGTGACCTCCTCCTCTTCCTCGCCCAGCCACGATTCCAGTTTGTCCGGGAGGAACGCGGAAATTACCTTAAACTCGCCATCGCCGCAACCCAACTGAAAGTCGAGGCTAATGCGCAACTCTTTGGATCCACCACAAGCCGGGCAATTTTCCGGGTTCGCCTTCTGGAATTCATAGAGCGCATTAAACAGCTTCTTGTGAGCTGGGAATTTCTTCTGACATTCATTACAGGAAAAATAAGCCGACGGCATCAAGAACCTCCACGAAGCTTGGAAGTAACCTCGCATTTTGGCGCGACAGCGGGGGAAATGCCGTGATGGGAATCACGGGGAAACTCCTTCTGAGACCCCGTCGCCTTCCACACCTCAAGATACTTGTGACTCCCATCACCCGCTGAAGCGACTATTGTCACGGCTTCGAAGCCGCTTCCCGCCATGTAATGGAGGATGAGAACGAAGGGGGCACTTCGTGACAAAGAGAATCCTGATACTCGGAGCGGCGGGTAGAGACTTCCATAATTTCAATGTCGTTTTTCGCGACAATCCCGAATACAAAGTCGTCGGCTTTACAGCGACACAGATTCCCGGCATAGCAGGCCGGGGTTATCCCGCGGAATTGGCGGGGCGTTTGTATCCGTCGGGAATCACGATCTTCGAAGAGAAAGATCTTGAGCAGTTGATTCACGACCACAACGTGGACGCCGTCGTTTTTTCCTACAGCGACATTTCGCATCAGAACCTGATGCACTTGGCGTCGCGCGTCGTCGCTACTGGCGCCGACTTCTGGCTCCTGAGCGCAGAACGCACGCAGATCAAGTCATCGGTCCCAGTAATCTCGATTTGTGCCGTCCGCACCGGTTGCGGCAAGAGTCCCCTGTGCCGACTAGTCGCTTCCGAATTGAAGCGCGAGGGCTGGAAGCCGGTGGTTGTGCGCCATCCCATGCCCTACGGCGATCTGGCCGCGCAAGCCGTGCAGCGCTTTGCCGTTATGAGCGACCTTGACCTGAATCAGTGCACGATTGAAGAGCGCGAGGAGTACGAACCGCATCTGCGCGAGGGAACGGTGGTTTACGCGGGCGTAGACTACGGCCGGATTCTCCGTCAGGCCGAAAAAGAAGCCGACCTTGTGATCTGGGATGGCGGGAATAACGATACATCCTTCTACGCCTCGGATCTGGAGATCGTCGTCGTCGATCCTCACCGTCCGGGTCACGAATTGTCCTACTTCCCCGGAGAGGTGAATCTGCGTCGCGCCGGGGTCGTTGTCATCAATAAAGTCGACACGGCCGCAGAGCACGACGTGTCAACGGTAAGGAAAAATATCCGTGCTGCCAATCCCAAGGCCAAGGTCGTCGAGACCGCCTGCAGGGTAAGCCTCTCAGCCCCAGAGACGGTCAAAGGCCGCCGGGTCCTTGTGGTCGAAGACGGCCCAACCCTTACGCATGGTGAAATGCCATACGGCGCCGGAGTGGTTGCGGCACGACAGTGCGGCGCGGCGGAACTGGTCGATCCTCGCCCCTATGCTGTGGGGTCGATCCGCTCCACGTATGCGCAGTACCCGCACCTCACCAGCCTGCTGCCCGCCATGGGATACAGCGACATGCAGCGCCATGAACTGGAGGAAACCATCAACCGCGTCGATTGTGACCTGGTTCTCGTCGCCACCCCGATTGACCTGGCGCGCGTAATCAAATTGAACAAGCCAAGCCTCCGCGTAACCTATGAAACGGAAGCTGTGACTCGTCCAGGAATTGCTGAAATTCTTCAGGAATTTACAAAGAAGCACATGCACGTCGCGGTCTAGCCGGCACTATCGACAAGAAGTATGCCCGCTCGCGAGAGGGCGGGCATTTTGTTTGGGAATGTCGGCGAAACTTAGCGCGTTTCTATCACCTTGCGAATGCGTTCGAACGCCCAATCAATCTCCTCGCTGGTGATCGTCAGGGGTGGAGCGATACGGATCACATGATCATGCGTTTCTTTGCAGAGCAAGCCCTCTCGCATGAGAGCCTCGCAATACGGTCGAGCCGGGCTGAGCATCTCGATCCCAATCCACAGGCCTTTCCCGCGTACTTCTTTCAAATCCCAGCTGCGCATGGTCTGCAGACGATCTAGAAAGTATCTGCCCAGGATTCTCGATCGCTTCACCAATCCCTCTTCGACAAGCACCCGCAGCGCAGTGCGGGCAACGGCGCAAGCCAGCGGATTGCCGCCAAACGTGCTGCCATGATCTCCGGGATTGAAGACTCCCAGCACCTCCTTAGAAGCCAAAACCGCCGACACCGGGTGGAAGCCGCCCGACAACGCCTTGCCGACAATCAGCACATCCGGCTTGATGTCCTCATGCATGTAGGCGAAGAGTTCCCCGGTACGACCCAGGCCGGACTGGATCTCGTCGCACATCATCAGCACCCGGTTCTCCCGGCAGATCGCCGCCGCTTCCCTCAGGTATCCCGCAGGAGGGATGATGATCCCCGCTTCGCCCTGGATTGGCTCAACCAGGAAAGCGCACGTGTTCGGTGTGATGGCATCGCGCAATGCAGCGGCGTCTCCGTAAGCAATGATCTTGAACCCCGGCGTGAACGGCCCGAAGCCGTCGCGATACTGCTCATCGCTCGAAAAACTGACAATCGTGACTGTACGTCCATGGAAATTGTTGGCGCAGACGACAATCTCGGCTTTGCTCTCGGGAATCCCTTTGACCTTGTATCCCCACTTGCGGGCGGCTTTGACGGCGGTTTCCACGGCTTCGGCTCCGGAATTCATCGGAAGCGCCATGTCAAATCCGGTTAACTCGTGCAAGTCGCGATAGAGAAGGGGAAGCTGATCGTTGCGGAAGGCGCGCGAAGTGAGCGTAACCTTGTGCGCCTGTTCGATCATCGTCTCCAGAATTCGCGGATGGCAATGGCCCTGGTTCACCGCCGAGTAGGAAGCCAGGCAGTCGAGATAGCGCTTGCCATCCACGTCATAGACCCAGACTCCTTCCGCTTTCTCGATGACAACATCGAGCGGATGATAGTTGTGAGCCCCGAAATTCTGTTCGAGTTCGATCAGTTCCTCAGTAAACGTTTTTTCCGCTACCGGCATAAGTTCTCCTCGCGCATTAATCTTTGTCCAGAAGCATGGTCAGCAAGGCCATTCGCACATATAAGCCATTCGCCGCCTGGCGGAAGTAGAGGGCCCGCGGATCATCATCAACCGTCTTGTCTAACTCCACGGTGCGGGGAAGCGGGTGCAAAATCAACGCGTCAGGCTTCATCTTTCGCAACAAAGCCGAATCGATCGCGTAGCGCCTGGTCCCATGCTCGTCGCGCACCCGCTCGGGACGGATTCGGGTCTGGTAAATCACGTCCGCCTCGCCGATCACACGATCAATCTCGGATTCCAGTTCGTAACGCACGCCGTGCTCATCGAGATACGCCAGGATGTCTGGCCTCATCTGCAGTTCTGGCGGCGCGACGAAGAAAATCCTGACCCGATCAAACTTGGCCAGCAGGTAGGCGAGCGACCGCGCTGTACGCCCCCGGTCCAACTCGCCAATGATGGCGACACTCAAGCCAACCAGCGGTCGCTCTCGATAAATCGTGTAGAGATCCAGAAGCGCCTGCGTGGGATGCTGTCCGCCGTCTCCATCCCCGGCGTTGATGATTGGAACGGGGGAAACCTGGGATGCGCGCTGCGCCCCTCCCGCCTGGGGATGGCGTACGACGATTACGTCGGAATAATTCGCGATAATGCGAATCGAGTCTTCTACCTGCTCGCCGGCAACTTCCGAGGAAAAAGCCGACGCCTGCTCGGTCGAGAGCACTTTGCCCCCAAGCCGGTACATCGCCGCCTCAAAGCAGAACCGGGTTCGCGTGGAAGGCTGATAGAAAAGATTGGCAAGAATTTTGTTCTGATATTCGAGAGTTCCACCCCGCGCAACTACCCGTTCCATACCGCGAGAACGCTGGAACAGATCCATCAGCAGAGGCAGTGTGAATTGCTGCGACTCGATCACGTGCCTGAGTTTCGAGAATGTATGCTCCTCCCCGCTCACCTGGCGGGAGTCCATGGTCTTGAACGAAATATTTGAACGCGCCGCCATTCAGCCTCCTACCGACAGTACTTTGTCAATGATCTCGCGTATTGCCGCCTCTGAATCGGGAAGAATGTGTGTTCCCATGCTTCCCGCAACCGCGTCCGTCAGGTGCTCATAGCAAGTGATGACGACTTCTTTGCCGCCTGCCTTGAGAAAGCGCAGCGCCGACTCGATCTTCGGCCCCATATTTCCCGTCGGAAAGTGCCCAGCCCGATAATGTGCCTCCAGGTCCGAGGCCGTGACATACCGCAACGCTCGTTGGGTGGGCTTTTTGTAGTTGAGGTAAACGAAATCGATGTCGGTGGAAATCGCGAAAACATCTACGCGCAACTTCGACGCCAGAAGGGCCGAGGCGCGGTCTTTGTCGATCACCGCCTCGACTCCCTTCAACTCGCTGGCACATCGCACTACAGGGATGCCGCCGCCCCCACACGCCACGACGAGCACACCGTCCGCCATGAGCGATCGAATCACATCGAGTTCCACAATCTCGATTGGCTCAGGAGAAGGAACAACTCGCCGGTAGCCGCGCGCTGCATCCTCCACGACCTCCCATCCCAGTTGCCGCCGCCGCTCCTCGGCTACGTCGCGTGAGTAAAACGGGCCGATGGGCTTCGTGGGATGTTTCATCGCGGGGTCGTCCGCCCGCACAATGGTTTGCGTCACCAGGCTCACCACCGGCACGCTCAGCCGCATCGCCGAAAGCTCATCGCACAGGGATTGTGAGAGCAGGTATCCGATCTCGCCCTGGCTGGCCGCGCCGCAAACGTCCAGCGTCTGCCCAGGCACCTGATCCGACGCGCGTTCCGAGCGCAGCAATTGCGCTCCCACCTGCGGGCCGTTTCCATGAGTCACGACGATGTGATATCCAGCCCGGATCAACCCGACTATGGCCGCTGCAGTCCGGCGCGCGTTCCCCCATTGCTCGGCAACAGTTCCTTTTTCCCCTGCCCGAATCAGGGAGTTTCCGCCGACGGCGATGAGCATGGATTTCATGAATTCGATGCCGGCTTACTTGTGCACCAACTGCTCGTCGCTTGCCGGTCCCAACACCTCCCGAGCTTGCATCAGTTCCAGCAAGATCGCCTTCTGGGCATGGAGCCGGTTCTCGGCTTCCTGATACACAATCGAGTGTGGTGAATCGATAACCTCATCCGTAACTTCATCTCCCCGGTGCGCTGGCAGACAATGCATGAACAGCGCATCGAACCTGGCGTGGCGCAGCAATTCCCCATTCACCTGATATGGCATGAAGATTTTGCGGCGCGCCTCGGCTTCTTTTTCCTGGCCCATGCTGGCCCAGACGTCTGTGTAAATGACGTCCGCATCGGTCGCAGCTTCGACGGGATCTTGCGTCAGATGGATCGTTCCCCCGGTTTGCTGGCCGCGTTCGTGCGCCCATTCGACGGCCTCTGGCTTCGGTTCGTAACCTGCCGGCATTGCCGCCCAGACATGTGCCCCTAGTTGTGCTCCGGTAAACATCAGCGAGTGGCAGACATTGTTTCCGTCCCCGATGTAGGCGACCTTGAGGCCCGCGACTTCGCCTTTCGCCTCGAGCATCGTCAGGTAATCTGCCATCGCCTGGCAGGGGTGGCTGAAATCGGTAAGCCCATTGATTACGGGTATGCTCGTGTATTCAGCCATCTCTTCGACGATTTCATGCGCGTAAGTGCGGATCATGATCGCCTGCACCATCCGCTCAAGATTCTTGGCGACGTCGTAGACTGATTCGCGCTTGCCCAGGTTGATCTCCGCATTCGAAAGGTAAAGCGCAAATCCTCCGAGCTGCTGAATTCCTACATCGAAGGAAACGCGAGTGCGCAGCGACGGTTTTTCGAAGATCATCGCCAGCGTCTTGCCGCGCAACGCGCCGGTATGGGCGTGCGGGTGAGCCTTCATCTCCCGCGCCAGTTCAAGCAAGTACCGGATCTCCTCCGGCGAGAAGTCGCGGATGGAAAGAAAATTATGACGGCCCATGGGTCACCTCAATCTCCCGGATGCTTCCGGCTTTGCCAACGTTGAGCACGTGCGTAGCTGTTTTGGCGAAGGAACCGATCGCAGCTTGGACCGCAAAGGGAGGAATCAAATAAGCAATAGCTTTGATCTGAAGGGAATCTTGCGGTCACCCTTGCCCCGAACGTGAGCATCGAGATACCTGCTCTGATGCTCACTTGCAAACGAATTCTGGGCAGTGAAGGGCATCACCGGCACGAGTGACCCACGTCACGCCAGCAATCGCTTCATGGCGAGCAAGTTCTTAAGATGGAATTTGAACGAGGACTGAGGAGGGTCAAAAGCCGTCTCATGAATCCGTTTTGAAGGGGCACGGCTTTCACCAGGCCGCTCAGGCTGAATCGAATCCGGCTTTAGCCCCGCGCAAATGTGGTTTCTTTGTCATGAGCTGGAGTCGCTATAAATCGGAGCGGTTGCCAGCAAACCCCGCCGTCTTCCTACGGGCCTCTTCGAGCGCTTGCTGGGGATCTTTTCCGGTAGCTTCCTTGTACCACGCAGGATGGTGGGTCCAAGCCCAGGCTTCGCTCACGGTGCCCCGCGTCATCGCCTGCATCGTGCCCGGCTCGCCGATCGTGCTCAGATAAATATGAACGAAAATTCCCGCCAACATGATCAACGCGGAAATATCGTGGATAACATAGCTGACCGCAACCGGCCAGCGCCCGAAAATTTCCGGAAACCACATGATCAGCCCGGTGATTAGATATGCAATGCTGCCGCCGACAATTTCCCAGAACATCAGCTTTTGACCGCCATTGAAAAATCCAACGTCCGCAGGTTCGATCGTGTCACGATGTGTGACATAGTCCTTCAAACGTTTCATCCACCGGGTGTCGGCCGAGCTCCAACTCATGGGAACGGCCCAGTTCAATGCCTGCAACCCGAAAAAGAAAACGAACCCCAGGCCAAACCACGGATGCAGCAAGCGCGTCATAGCGCCGCCGCCGAACAGTGGCGTGAACCAGCGGAAGATCCAAGGCATGTAAATGCCGAATCCCGAGAGCAGCGCGAGGAAAAAGAAAATCCCGTACATCCAGTGGAGGAAACGGGTGTAGGCGCGATGCCGCATCAGTTCGCCGACGTAAACAACCGTGAGCCCGATTCGATTCATGAAGTGATCGGGGCCGCGGCTGAGACGTTGTGTCGAAGTGGCCACCTAGTTCTCCTTCCGATCGTGTTCGCCGTCGATCTCTTTCACCGGCGGCTGCGGTTGCACGCGCCGCGGTCCTTCCGTGACGTAGTGCAGAATGACGCCGGCGAAGGCCATCATGGATGCGATCAACCCTAGGGGCTTGAACCAGTTCTTCCAGATTGTGAACGCCGCCGGAATTCTGGGGTTCTTCGGCAGGCCACCGTACTTCTCGGGATTCGTCGCATCGTGCAGGATATAAACGACCGACGTGCCACCGATCGATTGCGGATCATAAACTCCGGCGTCTTTCAGTCCTGCATGCTGCTGCAGTTGCGTGACCCGCTTGCCGGCAAGCTGCAGCATGTCCTCTTTCGTACCAAAGTGGAGGCATCCCGTCGGACAAGACTTGATGCACGCCGGTTCCAATCCTTGCCCCACACGATCCGAGCAGAGCGTGCACTTATAAACTTTCTTTGTGGATGGATTGAACTTCGGCACATTAAACGGACAGCCCGAAACGCAGAACTGGCAACCAATACAATTTTCTTCCTGGAAATCGACGATGCCGTTCCTGTATTGGACAATCGCGCCATCAGCCGGGCATGCAGCCAGGCATCCGGGATCGGCACAATGCATGCACTGGTGCTTCCGCATCAGCCACTGGAAGGATCCGTCGTCGTTCGAGACCTCATTGAACTTGATCAGGTTCCAGTAATTCCAGTTTGTGTCGGGCATCGTCTGATACGTGTTGTCGAACATGGTGGGTTGGAACGGCATATCGTTCCATTCCACACACGCGACCTCGCACGCCTTGCAACCGATGCACGTGGTTGTATCGATAAGTTTGCACAGCACTTCCTGCCGCTGTGTGCCCTCTCCGGGAACGGGGCCGGGATGACCCGAGATTTTCTGTACCTGCAATGTTTTGCGGTCGCTCATCTCAGGTCTCCGTTATGCCTTCTCGAGCTTCACCAGGAAGCCCTTGAATTCCGGTGTGTACGCGTTGGGATCAATGACGGCGGGCGACAGAAAATTCGCTGGTATTTTCGCGGTGCGGCCTTCGTCCTCGGCAATTCCGCGATATCCCCAGTGAATGGGAACGCCAATCTGATACGTCTTCTTGCCGTCGATCATCATTCCTTTAATGCGCCGTGTGACCATCGCTTTGGCAATGTACTCGGCGCGCGCGCTCGTAACCTTCACCGTCTCGCCGCCGCGCAGTCCCATCTGATCGGCGAGTTCTGCCGGGATCTCCACAAACGGCTCCGGCACAAGTTGCACATTCATGGGATTGTTTTTTGTCCAGTAGTGGTAGTGCTCGGTAAGCCGGTAGGTGGTGCAGATCACGTTGTATCCCTGGTCGACGGTGCCGTACTTGTCCATGTCGGACTTGAATCGCTTCGCAATGGGATTGTTCGACTGATTCGGGTGCAGCGGATTGGCAATCGGGCTCTCGGTGGGCTCGTAGTGCTCGGGGAAAGGACCGTCCGCCACAGCGCCAACCGGAACAAACAGTCGGCCCACGCCTTCCGGATTCATGATGAACGGTCCCATGTGGCTCTTCGGATCGGAATCCGCCTTGAAGTCGGGAACGTCATTGCCCACCCACTTCTGCTTCGCCTCGTTCCACCAGACCTGCTTGCGCTCCGGATCCCAAGGCTTGCCATTCAGATCGCAAGAGGCACGGTTGTAGAGCACGCGCCGGTTCATCGGCCACGACCACGCCCAGTTCGGATGGATTCCTAATCCCGACGGATCTTCGGGAGCACGTCGTTGCGTCATCGCACCGGCATCGGTCCACGATCCGCAATACAGCCAGTTGCCCGACATGGTCGAGCCATCATCGCGCAGGAAGGCGAAGCTGGGTAATTGCTGATCCGCTTTGATCGTGGTGTTGGTCTTCTGGTCGGTAACGTCCGAGAGCGCCTTGCCGTTGATCTCTTTTGCCACTTCCGCCAGGGAAGGATTGAAAGGATTCGTATAGCTCCAGGACGTCTTCAGAATCGGGTCCGGGAACTTCCCGCCTTCTTTCTGATATTTTTCGCGAATCTTGAGAAAAATGCGCGCCAGAATTTCCTGATCGAGCTTGCAGTCTCCCGGAGGCGGAACGGCCGCCCACTTCCATTGCAGCCACCGCGCAGAATTGACAAAGGTTCCATCTTTCTCCGCGAACCCCGCCCCTGGCAGACGGTAGACGGTCGTATTGATCTTCTTCATGTCCTCGGTGGTTGTGCCCGGAGCCCGCCAGAACTCGCTCGTTTCGTCGGGATAGATCTCACAGACCACGAGGAAGTCCGCCTTCTTCAGCGCCTCGATATTTTTCTTGGCATTCGGCCCGATCATGACTCCGTTCATGCCAAACGCCATCATCCCCTTGACTTTGTCGTTGTACATGTCATCCCAGATCTCCGCCCACGAGTATTTGCGGTCGATCTTGGGAAGGAAGTGGAAGGCGAAGTCGTTCTCTTTCGTTGCTGCATCCCCGTACATTGCCTTCAGCAACGAAACCGTGAACGCGGGGGTGTTCGACCAGTAATTGAATGAATCCCATTCTTTCGGCTTCGACGCTTTCGGCGTGGTTCGCGTGAGATAGGTCTTCAGGTCGGTGTCGGTGGGCACGGGCATCTTCAGATAGCCGGGAAGAATGTCGAAGATGCCGGCCATGTCGGTAGCGCCCTGAATATTCGAATGTCCGCGCAGCGCGTTCACGCCGCCACCCGCGCGCCCAACATTTCCCAGCAACAGTTGGATCATTGCCGCTGTGCGGATCGTCTGGGTGCCCGAAGAGTGCTGGGTCCAGCCCACCGCATAAATAATGGTGCCGACCTTCTTTGTGTCGCCGTTCTGCCGGATGGACGTAAATGTATCCCACGCTTTGATGGCCTGATCCTTCGGAATGCCAGTGATGCGCTCGACCATCTCCGGCGTGTAGCGCGAGTACTGCTGTTTCAGCAATTGGAAGACGCACCGAGGATTCTGCAATGAGAGGTCGTAGGCTGTATTCGGTGGGAGCATTGGTGGAGGAATCGGGCCTCCGCCCATGCCCTTCGCTCCTGCGGGCCCTTGTGCCTGATAACCCTGGCCTTCCGCTTTGGATGCTGAGCCGCCCGTTTGACGAGATTCAGCAGAATGAGCAACCGCCCCGGGGGACGTTGCGCCGCCCTCTTCATAGTTCCATGTGGACTTATCGTAAGTCTTCGCGTTCTGATCAAAGCCCGAATACAAGCCGTCTTCGGGAAGCTTGAAACCTTCCTTCACGAGGAACGCAGCATTCGTGTAATTGACCAGATATTCCTGATTAAATCGATTGTTCTGGATGGCGTAATTGATCATTCCGCCGAGAAACGCAATATCGGATCCCGCGCGAATTTGCAGAAACTGATCGGCTTGCGAAGCTGTACGGGTAAACCGCGGATCAACCACAATGAGCTTGGCGTTGCGGTTGCGCTTCGCTTCGACGACCCACTTGAATCCGCAAGGATGGTTTTCGGCCGGATTCCCGCCCATGATCAACATCATGTCGGTGTTCTTGATGTCGACCCAGCCGTTGGTCATTGCCCCGCGTCCGAATGTTGGCCCCAAACTGGAGACCGTGGGTCCGTGTCAAACACGTGCCTGGTTTTCCAGGCACGTCACCCCCATCGAACGCATCGACTTCACAACCAGATAATTGAACTCATTGGTATCCGTGCACCCGCCGGCGAAAGCGAGCGTCTCGAAACGATTGACAGTCTGCCCCTTCGCATCTTTCTCGACAAAGGTCGCGTCACGAAGTTGCTTGGTTTTAGTGGCAATCTCATCGATGGCCTGATCCCAGGAAATATCTTCCCAGTGATCCGATCCCGGCCGGCGCACCTGCGGCTTCAGAAGCCGACGGTCATTCACAATGTCTTGGAGAAGGGAAGCACCCTTGGGACATAGCGTGCCGCGATTGATCGGGTGATCAGGGTCACCCTCCACGTGCACGACTTGCGGCGTCACATTCTTTGCGCCGTCACCGATCGTATGGATGATGATCCCGCAACTCACCGAGCAATACGGACACGTGCTGCGCGTCTGCGTCGTGCGGGAAATTTTCAGCGAGGAAGTTTGCGCTTGCAGAGGTTCCAGATCAAAGCCAAGGGCGGAAAGCGCGACTGTGCCAGCCACTCCCGTCCGAAGGAAAGAACGCCGTGAAAGATCCATTGAGTTCTCCGCCGGGATACGCGCCCGGTACTGGCAACTGCAATGCTCTATTCAGGATTGCCCACAACCCGATTCGACGAACCTACACCCGCTTGAAGTGCAGTGTCAACGCAAAGCGAACCGAATGTTAATGGAATGTTAAAATCCGATCAGGTTCGGAACGATCTTGGTGTACCCGCGATCTACGGCCCACACGTCAAGCACTGCTGACGCGGCCTCATCCACAAGTGGCACAGCATGTCCATCGACGGTCATGTCGATCGCTTTGAGATAGCGAAGGCAAGCGTCACATGCCTCCACATGAACAGACGTGTATTGCCCGGCAGAGTAGCGCGGCAGTTTCTCTTTATCTTCTTCCCCGCACCATGGACATACGAGTCTGCGAAAGGTCCATTCGCACAAGCAGAACGAGCACACCAGAGATCGGCTCGCGCCCTCTCCTTCCGGCCGCAGGACTGCCATCTGCGGCAAGCCATCACATGCCGGACAAAGTGAGCCGTTGTAATGAGCATTTTTCTGTACCTGGATCTGCAAATTTTCTGCAATGGGCTGCAGGCAGGCTCGCGCAAAGAATTTCTCTGCGCTGGTCAAGCCCTCTGTTTGCTCGGTTAGTGCCAATCTGAGTATGGCTTGCCAGCGGGGTTCTCCCGCAGGCTGCACTGTGCTGGCCTCCTGGCGGACTGTCTGCGTCCCGAATCTCACGCTGAGCGACAATATCTCTCGCATTTCCGAAGAGACGGCGCGCACCTCGATCTGTTCTCGCAGCGGACACTCCTGGCGAAGTCCGTTGTGCCGACCTGCGGCCTCGCCCTGAAATTGCAGTACTCGCTCGTAAAACGCAAGCGCGTCTGCAGCCACAGGAAACTGCTCCTGCAACTCGTGAGCCCGCCGAATGCGAGCTTCCCAGCGCGGCCTGGAAGCACTTGTCACAATACAGATCTGCGGACGATCGATACGCTAGTAAACCATACCCCGCATTCCCGCAGCGTTACCTTGATGCGGCTATTATTTATGGGGCTCAGTTTCTACAATAAGGCTGTCGCGAAGAGCTATCAGATGGATATTCATTTAATCGACGGTACCTACGAACTGTTCCGGCATTATTATGCCTTGCCCTCGGCCCGCGATGAGAACGGTAGGGAAGTGGCCGCGGTTCGGGGAGTTCTGGCCTCGGTGCTTGGTATGGTCAAAGAGGGAGCCACGCATCTCGCCGTTGCCACCGATCATGTCATCGAATCCTTCCGCAATGAGCTCTGGCCCGGTTACAAGACGGGGGAAGGGATTGAGCCGGATCTGCTCGCGCAGTTTCCTCTGCTGGAGGAAGTTTTGTCAGCTGCAGGCCTTGTGGTTTGGCCAATGGTGGAGTTCGAGGCCGACGATGCCCTGGCCGCCGCTGCGATCGCGGCTGCGGCCAATCCACACGTCGAGCGCGTCATCATTTGCACTCCCGACAAGGATCTTGCGCAATGTGTCTCCGGATCTCGTATCGTTCAGCTGAACCGGAGAACGCGCACGATTCTGGATGAGCCCGCGATCGTTAAGAAATTCGGAGTTTCCCCGGAATCGATTCCCGACTATCTGGCTCTGCTCGGCGACTCCGCCGATGGATATCCCGGGCTGCCCGGTTGGGGCGCGAAGTCCTCCGCAGCCGTACTCGCCAAGTTCCGCCACCTGGAATCCATTCCAAAGGACTGCCGTGAGTGGCATGTGAATGTTGCGAGCGCGAATGCTCTGGCCGGCGTGCTTTGCAGCCAATGGGACGACGTTCTGCTCTTTCGTAAGCTCGCGACGCTTCGTACCGATCTGAAGCTCTTTAAGACAGTCGACGACTTGAAATGGCGCGGGCCTACGCCGGCGTTCGAAAAACTCGGCGCGTGGCTCGACGCAGCCCGCACCCAGCCCCGCCAGTCTACCCGGAGAATCAAGTCCGAGCTAATCAACGGCTGAATGCCGTTCTACATCAGCTTCATCTTTGTGTATCGCTGCAGATCGCCCCGGAAGAAAATCATCAATGAAACCGCCGCCGCCAGACTGCTCAACATTACTATTTTCGCCGTGGACATGAGTAACTCCTCTCCTGCTATGCCGCCAGCACGTCTCTGCGCGCGCGGGCGATCAATCCCTCGATCATTCGCACTGCCTCGTCGAGTGCGCCCTGAACCCCCGGACTCAAACCGACATTCCCGTCGGCGCGGGGCTCAAGATGTTCCGGTTCACAGCCGACTACCAGCAAACGGTCGACGCTGCCGCCTAACGCGCGCACCAACTGCAAGACCGACACGGGATTCATGGTGTGTGCGTCCAATGAAATTGAGTTCTCGCTTTTGGAAGGAAGCCGTGGCTCAAACACGTACAGCGTCCCCGGTTTGCCTCCTTGCGGAAGTGCATCGACCAGGATGACAAGATCCCAGCCTTGCATGATGGAATACGCGAGATCGTAGCTGCGAATTCCGAAGTCAACGACCGTCACTCGTTCTGGCAACGGATGATTCGCCAGGCGCTGCGCTACCTCCACTCCGAAGGCATCATCGCCCAGAAATATGTTTCCGATACACGCCACCAGGATCTTACCGTTCACGGAACACCTCATTGTTGCTGGTAATCGGCTCGAGTTCTTCTGGAGAAAAGAAGAAGCGATGTCCCGGCTGCCGCAATATCCCAAAATCGCGGCCCGGATCGTCCTGCAACACGACAGCTACATGCAGCTTGTCATCATAGTCGCGCTCAATTGCTTCAATGATGGCGACTTTGCCCTTGAGCGCCATGTCCATAATGTCGGCGCTCTTCTGGGGCCACAGTCGAACCCGATCCCCCGTCTTCACCTCAACCCCGAAAATTGTGAGGCTTGTGACGGGATCATTTTCGGATTCAGGATTCCAATTCATGCTCGTAGTCGGCTCATTTACCGGACCGCAAGTTCCGAATCACACCGTGCGTCTTCGATAGTTGTTCGCGGGCGCTTTGTTCGGTGCGTTCTAGCAGCGTACGAAGGCGTTCATCGGTCGTTTGGACCTCTTGCTTCTCGTCATCAGTCAGGGTCATGACTCGCAGCGTAAGCATTTCATCCATCTCGGTGCAATCGAAGAAGTCGCCCGCGCTTTCCGGCGCGATTTGCGGGTGATCGTAAAGAATGATGGGCGAGCACAGCATCATCTCGTGCTCGTGCTCGGCTCCAAGTAGAACCGGGAAATTTCCTAGATTCCGGCAGTCACTGATGTGCGCGCGCAATTCCGCGGGTGGGTCGAGCAACGAAACGAATTCGCCCCCCTTGGCCTCGAGAATCAAATGGGCCATTAAAAACGCATGCAGCAACGCCTGGTGGCGTTCGTGATCACCTGAGCCAAGTAAGGTCTCGTTCGTGACTTCGATGATCAGCTTTAGCAGGTTTGGTTCAACGGGTTTCGCACTGAGGCTCACCGCGCCCTGGATGTGATTGGAGCTCCCGTCGCTCTGCGCCTCTTCGTCAGATGTTCCGTCCGGAAAAATAAACTTAAAGCACTTGTACGTGTGCGGGTCAGCCGCAATTTCGATTTTCACCGAACGCTCGATGCTTTCGTCCTCGCTTCCGAAAACAACAGGATCATCGTCGCGTTCCAAGCCGGCTCTTTTCACGAGTTGCAGGAACCGAAGCTGCACTTCTGCCCTTGCGCCGCCTTCGCTTTTCAGCAGGCACTCGGAATGCATGCTGCTGCGCTCCGTTCCACGTCTGACTTCCTCGTAGTCGGGCGGATACAGTGTGCCGAAAGCCCAGCGCTGCCGGTTTTTTAGCGCCGATCGCCGGTAGGGATAGAGCATGTATCCCTCGTACAACACCGCATCGGCGACTTTCATCGCGAGCTCACGGTTCATACCTTTGCTCCAGCGGCTTTTGCTCCGGCTGCTTCGAGCATTCGCTCGAACGCCTGCTCCCAGGTCGCGATCCCATTCTGTGTTTTGAATTCGTAGAGACGATCGAATAACTCCCGCTTCACCGACAAAACCGCGGTATTCGGATAGTAGCGGTCCATCAACTCTTTCCACAGGCTCATCGGCATGCGATGGCTGGCTTCACGATCCCACGGAATCTGCGCCACCTGCAACCCGATGTTGGGGCTTGCAAAGAATACCGTTCCGCTGAACAGAAGCGTTACCGGCAGTTCCCCACACTCTAGCCCGTAGGCGTACTTGGTCATAGCAACGTTGAAATCGAACGTGCATGGGACCGGCACATCCACCAGGGTCTTTCCCGTAAAACTCGCCACAGTAATGTTGGCGTTTGTCCAGAGCAGCGGCTGCAACGACTTGCTCCACTGCTCCGGCTCGCCGAACAATTCCCTGAGCCGGCGTTTCTCTTCGTCGGTGTACCGCCGTCGTACCGGCACGATCTGCACCTGTGCACGCAAAGCGATGGAGTGAATGGGCTGGGGTTCGGCGTTCGCGATCCACACCTTGAAAGAAAGCTGCGGCGTCGCCGTGTTGGGCGTGGCGGAAACGCTTTCGATCTGAAAAGTCAGATCAGGCACCCTGTGCTCCTGATGCTTCATTCAGTTCGCGGAAGAAGCTGTCGATTTCTTTCCACACTTGCTCTCCGCCCGAAAGCCCGCGCCAGTGCGCGCGAATCAGTCCGACAAGCAGAAAACACTTGTCGATCGGTGCGCGATAGTACCGCGGGGAAGCCCCAAGCCGGTTGACCAGCAATGCTTCCACATCGGGCTCCAATTTCTTGAGTATCGGATTTCGTTCTTCAATCGCTTTCCAATATTCCAGATCCAACAATGATTCCATGGCTCCACCCGGGCTGGGGTACTGCGCGACCAACTTTCCAGCAGAACTGCTGAACACAAAAAACGCCAGATTGATCGGGATCAGCAGACTTTCCCATTCCTGATCATCCATGCAGAAAGTTCCGAGCCGGTAAACGTCGCGAGGAATGCGCCGATAGCGCTGCCGCCCATTTCCGCTGAATAGAATCGCACACGCGTCACATGCGCACGCGACCATCCGCTTGTCCAGTTCCAGCAAATGGGAGTGCACTGGCTGAAGGGGCTTGGCGCACAATTCGCACATCCCAGCACGCTCCTGCGGCTTGCGCACGAATCGCTGTAAGGTCGCGAGCGGAGTTCTCCCGAGATTTGCGATCGCACCAGGCATGTTGCGGTTTATGCTGGAGGTAGATCGGGCATGCGCGGATCAATCGGCGCACGATCATCGGCGTTGATCCCGGTCGCATCGCGCGAGGTTCGACCCTGGCCTTCGCGGCCGGGTTCTTTTCGCCCTTCGTAGGTCCAATCTTCCCCGCGTTTCGTTCCAGGAGTATGCGCATCAATATCAGGCCGCGGATTTTTCATATTCCTTCTCCTCTTTCGCCATTGGCTGAATCATTTTGACGGGCACAAATCCCGGCGGGACGATGCCGTCCAGAATAACTTCATTGACTTCCGGCGCCGCTTCTCGAATGGCACGTTCCAGAAGCGAACGGAATGTGGTTGGTGCATCCTGGCCTCGTCCTGGACTCTGCACCGTCACGCGCACCACGCCCTCCACGCAGCTGACTACCTCGAAACTCGCGCCTTGCCTTTGCAACTGCGGACGAACCTTCTCCACGGCGGCACAGACGCGTTCTGCCGCGGAGAGTGGATGTACTCCATAGAGCACAAGCAATCCGCAGATCAATGGATCCTCCGCGATCCTCGCCAGCGCATTGCGGCCGCCTTCTCCTGCGTTTGAAAGCACCTCGACGATGCGCGACACGGCTGCGCCATGCAGGTCCATCAGACACTGCATCAGTTCCAGCGCGGATGTGCGTGCGTTCTCGTCGGGCATCCCGTTGATCTGCTCCAGCAACCGCTCGAGTTGTTCGGTGTGCGCCTGGAACTCGCCATTGTTCATGAGTGGCTCACTTACCTCCCATCGCGCCGAACATTGGCGAATGACGCGTCTCAATCACCTTGCCATCGCCCACATACATGTGAACGCCGCAAGGCAGGCAAGGATCGAAACTGCGCACCGCCCGCATGATGTCGATGCCTTTAAATTTGTCAGGGCCATTTTCCTCGAATATCGGTGTGTTCTGCACCGCGTCTTCGTAAGGTCCCGGCGTCCCGTACACATCACGTGGGTTTGCGTTCCAGCAGGTTGGAGGGTAGGGATGGTAGTTCGCGATTTTTCCATCGCGAATGACCACGTGATGCGAGAGCACGCCGCGCACTGCCTCGTGGAATCCGCAGGAGATCGCATCTTCTGGAACCTTGAAGGGAGCCCAAGTCTTTGAGCGTCCCGCCATCAGTTCCTCCATAGCTTTCTCACAGAAGAAAAGAGCGGCGGCGGCCGCGTAGGCCTGGAAATAAGTGCGGGCGCGATCGCGCTCAATCGCGTTGCTCCACTTCGGAATCTTCCACTCGAACGTGACATCCGGAAGGGTCGCGCCTTTCGGCAAATGGATCTGAACGCTTTGTCCCGTTGCTTTGATATAGCCGATGTCGACCAGGCCCGACAGCGCCGTCGACCAGAGCCGCGCGATCGGCCCGCCGCCCGTATCCAACGCCAGATGATCTCCCGTGCGCTTATCGAGCCAGCGCGGCGACATCACCCAGGTGTAGTTTCCTGTGAAATCGCGCTTTTGCGGTCGCGGTATCGTCGTCTGGTTCCAAGGATGCCGTTTGTCAATCGCGTTGCCCAGCGGATCGCGCTTCACAAACGTTTCTTCATTTTGCCAGTCGTCATAGTACGAACTGCCCAGCAGGATGCGAAGACCGAGATTGATGTCCATCAGATCGTTGGTGACCAGTTGTCCGTCCACAACAATTCCGGGCGTGACGAACATCGCACGACCCCAGTCCGACATGGTTTCGTAGCGGTAGTCGCAGACGTCGGGATTGTTGAACGATCCCCAACATCCCATGAGGATCCGCCGCTGTCCGACCTTCTCATATCCCGGCAGTGCCTCATACCAGAAGTTGAACAGGTCATCGTGCAGGGGTACGCATCTCTTCATGAACTCAACATATTTCATGAGCCGCGTCAGATAATCGGTAAACACCTGGATCGTGGCGACCGTGCCCACACCTCCCGGATACAAAGTGGAAGGATGCACGTGCCGTCCTTCCATGAGGCAGAACATCTCGCGCGTCATGCGGCTCATTTCCAGCGTCTGTCGGTAGAAGTCGCCGGTGAACGGATTCAGCGCCGTCATGATGTCGGAAATCGTCCGATACCCGTGCTTATCTGCGTTGGGTGACTTGGTTTTTTGTGCCTTTGTCCACAGCGAAGGATTGGTTTCCTTCACCATCTGCTCGCAGAAATCCACCCCGACCAGATTGTCTTGGAAAATATTATGGTCGAACATGTACTCGGCGGCCTCGCCGAGATTCACGATCCATTCGCCGAGATTCGGAGGCTTCACGCCGAAGGCCATGTTCTGCGCGTAGCAAGCGCAGGTAGCGTGGTTGTCCCCGCAAATCCCGCAGATGCGGCTGGTGATGAAGTGCGCATCCCGAGGATCTTTCCCTTTCATGAAGATGCTGTAGCCGCGGAAGATCGAAGAGGTGCTGTGGCACTCCGCCACCTGCTTGTTTTCGAAGTCAATTTTCGTGAAGATGCCCAGGCTGCCCACAATACGAGTGATGGGATCCCAGTTCATCTCTACCAGGTTTCGTTTCTTCTCTGGAGTATGAGTAAGTGGCTCAGTAATTGTTGCCATGGTGTTCCATCCTCTCGTTTATGCAACTTTGCGCTGTGCGCCGCTGGTATAGGCGCCGGGTCTCGGGTGATAGCCGGTGATGAGCTCGCGTCCGCGGCGACGCCATTCAGGCTCGCCATTCACGGTCTTGTTGGTGATTGCACGCAAAGCCCGGATCATCTTTCCGTAAAGCGTGAGTGCGGCAGTCGAGAAACGCGCGCCGGAAGGCTCGTCCATGAAGGGCATGAACATGTCCGGGAAGCCAGGCATGGTGCAGCCGATGCAGATTCCCCCGACGTTCGGGCATCCGCCAATGCCGCGCATCCACCCGCGCTTGGTCACATTGCAATTGACCACGGGACCCCAGCATCCCACTTTGACCAGGCACTTCGGCGTACCGTACTCCAGTCCGAAATCATCCTGCTCGTAGTACGCCGCGCGATCGCAGCCTTCATGTACGGTTTTTCCGAACAGCCAAGTCGGGCGCAGCTGCTGGTCAAGAGGAATCATCGGCGCGAGTCCTGCCGCCTGGAACAGCAGGTACAGCACGGTCTCCATGAAGTTGTCCGGTTGTACGGGGCAACCCGGCACGTTCACGATTGGCAGGCCTGCCTTGGAACGCCAATTCCATCCCAGATAATCGGCGAGTCCCATGCAACCCGTAGGATTGCCCGCCATCGCGTGAATCCCGCCGTAGGTCGCGCAAGTTCCGGCTCCAACAACCGCAAGCGCTTTCGGCGCGAGACGGTCGATCCATTCGCACGTCGTGATCGGCTGCCCGGTTTTGCTGTCAGTTCCCTGAGCTGCCCAGTAACCTTCCTTCTTGATCTGCTCGTTGGGAATGGAGCCTTCCACTACGAGCACAAACGGATCTAGCTCACCACGCTCCGCCTGATAGAAGTACTTCATGAAATCGTCTCCGACTTCATACGCAAGAACAGGGTTGTGCAGATATACCTTGGGTAGTCCAGGAATCGCGCCCAACAAGACATCCTCGATGCTGGGCTGCTCAGCGTTGGTGACGGAAACAGAGTCTCCATCGCAGCTCAGGCCAGCCGTCAACCATACGATGTGCACTTCGCTGACCGGAGAAGGTGCGGATTCTTTTTTCCGCATGAAAGGGATCGGTTCTGTGGGCATTCACGCCTCCTTGGGCTTGCGTTGAGGGTTTCGGAAGCGGCGTACGCGTTCTATCTCTCGCGCTACGTCATCGGTTATATATTCGGTTCCCCAGATCTGACGAACCACTTAACAAATGCGCGGCAGCTGCTCTCCGAATAACGTGTCCAGCACCCGAGTGCCGCCAACCTCGGTTTTCATCATCACCATTCCCCGGTGTTGCGGGATCACTTCTCCGATCACTCGTGCCTCGGCCCCGAGCGGATTACGCTGCATGCTTTCGACAATTGCGTCGGCTGCATGCGAAGCGACGATCGCGACCAGCTTTCCTTCATTCGCGACATAAAGTGGATCCAACCCCAGGATTTCGCAGGCGCCCCGCACACTGTCGTGCACAGGAATCGCAGATTCCCGCAGCATCATCCCTACCCGTGAGCGGGCCGCAAGTTCATTGAGCACGGTAGCGAGTCCTCCGCGCGTGGGATCGCGGAGGCAGTGGATGTCGAGGCTGACCTCCAGCATCTGCTCAACCAGTTCGTGCAGAGCAGCGCAATCGCTCTCGATCGCTCCATCGAACTCCAGGTTCTCGCGCTGTGACAGAATCGCCATCCCGTGATCGCCGATGTACCCGCTCAAAATGATCTTGTCGCCCGGCTGCGCCCGATCAGCAGAAATGCTGACGGGTTTTTCCAGCGCTCCGATCCCGGTGGTCGAAATAAACAGCTTGTCGGCTTTCCCGCGGTTGACGACCTTGGTGTCACCGGCCACGAGTTGCACTCCGGCTTGCTTCGCTGCCTCCCGCATCGATTGCACGACCCGCCGCAACTCCTCCATCGAAAGCCCTTCTTCAAGGATAAAAGTCGCCGCGAGATAGAGCGGTCGCGCGCCACTCATGGCGAGATCGTTCACCGTGCCGTTCACCGCCAGTCGACCGATATCTCCTCCGGGGAAGAACAATGGGGTAACCACAAACGCGTCCGTGGTGAATGCCAATCGCGTCGAATCGACCTGGATCACCGCCTGATCATCCATCCGGTCCAGCACGGGATTGCTGAAGGCCGGCAGGAACACTTGTTCGATCAAATGCGCGCTGAGTTTTCCGCCGCTGCCGTGTCCCAGCACAATCTGCTCGTCATGAGTAAGCGGCAATGGACAAGCCCCGAGAGGGTTCGCCTCCCCCTGCAGTTTTTCCGCTATGGGCATCTTCACGGTCGAGGCCATCAGATGATGTCCTCCTCGCCCATCGCCACATGAATCAAATCCCACATTATGTGCAGCAGAGCCACATGCGACTCCTGGATGCGGTGAATGCTGAAGCTTGGCACCGTGAAGCAATAATCCGACACCTCCGGCATCCTCCCGCCGTCTTTGCCGGAGAAGGCGATGGTCAGCAATCCCTTAACACGTGCGGCCTGGAGCGCATAGATGAGATTCGGAGACTTTCCGCTGGTGGAGATCGCCAGGGCCATATCGTCTTTTTCGGCCCACAGCTCAATCTGATCGATGAAGACGCGCGCAAAATCTTTGTCGTTCGAAATCGCAGTCACCACCGGAACCTGGCTGACCAGATCGAGCGCTGGCAACGCCCGCCGCTTCTCGATGATGGGATGAATGAACTCCACCGCGACGTGCTGCGCATCGCATGCACTTCCGCCATTGCCCATCACCCATAACCGTCTACCGCGCAGAAATCGCTCCGCCATCTTCTGGCTTAACTCGCCGATTTGTTCCGCATTGCGCCCGAAGAACTTGCTTTTGACTTCAATCGATTCCTGGCACTTGCGCATGACTTTGTCATGCCATTCCTGTGCGGAAATTGCGGGTACCGTAAATGGAGAACTCACACTCATTGCGTTAATTCAACCAGTTCATCTTTCCGTTCCAGATGTCGACCGTAGGCGTAATAGGCGGCGCAGGCACCTTCCGCAGAAACCATGGTTGCTCCCAAAGGCGTCAGCGGTGTGCACCGCGTGCCAAATGCCGGACAATCGTGCGGCTTCTTGATCCCTTTTAAAATCTGACCGCTGATGCAGATCGCCGGTTCCTGCGTATCGATTTCTTTCACCTCAAACAAACGCTCCGCGTCGTGCTCGCGATATTCCCAGCGCACTTTGTAGCCGCTCTTCGGAATCCATCCCACCCCGCGCCACTTGCGGTCAGAAGCTTCGAAAACGCTATTCACCAACTTGCGCGCGACCGGGTTGCCCTCTCGATCGAGTACGCGCGAATACTGGTTTTCGGTAACCGCGGCACCTAACTCCAGCTGACGGACGGTCATTAGCGTCCCCTGCAGCAAATCCAGCGGCTCGAACCCTGTGATCACGATGGGAACTTTGTACCGCTCGCTGATAGGCTCGTACTCGCGGTATCCCATGATGGTGCACACGTGCCCGGGCCCAAGAAATCCCTGGACACGGTTTTGCGGAGATTGCAGGATGTACGTCATCGAAGGCGGAACGAGAGAATGAGACGCGAGAATGGAAACATTCTTTACAGCTTCTACTTTGGCGCGATGCACCAGCATCGCATTCGCCGGGGCGGTCGTCTCGAATCCCACCGCGAAAAACACGATCCTCTTTTCCGGATTCGCGCGCGCAATCTTCAGGCAATCGAGCGGCGAATACACCACGCGGACATCCGCGCCGCGGGATTTTAGCGTGAACAGGTCCCCGTGCGATCCTGGTACCCGCAGCATGTCGCCGAAGGAGCAGAAGATCACGTCCTGCAGCCCTGCGATCGCATGCGCCTTGTCGATTGTTTCGAGTGGCGTCACGCAGACCGGGCAACCCGGTCCGTGCACCAGTTCAATGCCTTCCGGCAGCAGTCGGTCTATTCCGTGCTTGACGATCGAATGGGTCTGCCCACCACAGACTTCCATAATGACCCACGGCCTGGTCTGAATCCTCCGGATCTCCTGCACGATCGACTGTGCCAAGCGAGCATTCCGATATTCGTCGATGTACTTCATTCCGAATTCCTGTCGGATATCTCTTCCACCACGGGTGCTTGAAGCTCGGTGAGCTGATCCATTTCTTCCAGGAGTTGATAGGTGCGGGCGGCTTCTTCGGGATTGACGGAGCTGATCGCGAATCCCACGTGCACGAGCACATAGTCGCCAACCTCAGCCAAAGGAACGTAGTCGAGGGAAGCTTCGCGCACGATGCCGCCGAATTGAACACGCGCCATGCGCATACCGCCGCGATCGAATGTTTGGAGAACTTTGCCCGGGATTGCAAGGCACATGGACTGCGCTCCAGCGTCTTACTCGCTAGTGCCTGCTTGTGGTTAGAGGCTGCCATGGAAAAAGACGAAGGCTTCGCTTTCGTGAAGCCCCGCCAACGCACAAATATCGTCTAAGCAGCCGTAGATGCGGGGAAGTAGCGGACGTCGAATCTGCGAGGTGGTGCCCGGTCAGTGTCCACGGGATTCATACTCCGGGTCGGAACTGTCCTGATTACGGTGATCCACTTAAGAAGGATGGTCTTCGGACTCAACTGATGCAATCGGGCGAAACATGTAGAGGATGCCCTTTGGCTTCAAGATATATTGCGCCAAAGCGCGTTCTATGCCCCGAATCGCTCAATTTCCTTTGAGGAAAAGCGCGCCCAATGGCGGTAAGGTCAGCTTCAAGGAATAGGGACGCCCGTGCACCGAAAGAGGCTCGGCATTCACACCACCCATGTTCCCCAGTCCACTGCCGCCGTATTCCCGAGCGTCGCTATTTAGCATCTCGCGCCAGTAACCTCCGTGCGGCACTCCCACCAGATATCCGCTCCGCGGCATCGGAGTGAAATTGCACACTACCAACACGGTGTGATCCGGAGTCTCGCCTTTGCGCAGTAGCGAAATCGTGCTGGCAGCAGTGTCGTTGCAATCCACCCACTCAAAACCCGCAGGATCATTGTCAAAGATATGCATGGCGGGCTCGGCGCGATAAAAGCGGTTCAGTTGCTCCATCCATGCCTGCACGCCGCGATGATACTGATACTGCAAGACGTGCCATTCCAGACTCGAATCATGCGCCCACTCGCTCACTTGTCCGAACTCTCCGCCCATGAACAGCAGTTTCTTCCCCGGCTGCGCATACATATAGGCAAACAGCAGGCGAAGATTCGCAAATCGCTGCCATTCGTCTCCTGGCATCTTTCCAATAAGCGATCCCTTACCGTGAACCACCTCGTCGTGCGACAGCGGCAACACGAAATTCTCATGGAAGGAATAGAGCATGCGGAAGGTCAGCAGATTGTGGTGGTACTTGCGATGAATGGGATCATTCTGAAAATACTTCAGCGTATCGTGCATCCAACCCATGTCCCATTTTTCGCCAAATCCTAACCCGCCAACATAGATTGGCTTCGAAACCATGGGCCATGAAGTTGATTCTTCGGCTATGGTCTGGATCTCCGGATGCTCCTTGTACGCCTCCGAATTGAATCGCCGCAGAAAATCAATGGCATCCAGATTCTCGCGGCCTCCATATTTATTGGGAATCCATTCGCCTTCCTTGCGCGAATAATCCAAATACAGCATCGATGCCACGGCATCCACCCGCAGCCCGTCGGCATGATACTTGTCGAGCCAGAACATCGCGCTCGACATCAGGAAACTTCGCACCTCAGCGCGACCGTAATTGAAGATATGCGTCTTCCAGTCGGGATGAAATCCCTGCCGGGAATCGGCGTGTTCATACAAATGCGTACCGTCAAAATAGGCCAGCCCATGTCCGTCGGAAGGGAAGTGCGAAGGAACCCAATCGAGAATTACGCCGATGCCATGCTGGTGCAGATAGTCCACCAGGTACATGAAATCCTGCGGGGTGCCATACCGCGAGGTCGGCGCAAAGTAGCCGGTGGTCTGATATCCCCAAGATCCGTAGAACGGGTGCTCCATCACGGGCAGAAATTCGACATGGGTGAATCCCAATTGCCCCACATACTCTGCCAACCGCGGCGCCATTTCGCGATAGCTAAGCGGACGATTGTGCTCTTCCGGCACGCGCATCCACGAACCGATGTGCACTTCGTAAATCGACTGCGGCGCCCGCAACGAGTCCCGGGCTGCCCGGTTGCGCATCCACTCGGTATCGTTCCACTGGTAATTCAGTTCCCAGACCACGGACGCGGTCCGGGGAGGTTTCTCATTCCAGAACCCAATCGGATCCGACTTATCGATCCGGTATCCATGCCGCTGCGATTCGATGTGGAATTTGTACAGTTCCCCTTGTGCAACGCCCAGAATGAATCCTTCCCAAATGCCCGAGGACGACCGCGGCTCCAGCCGATGCGTTTTCGGGTCCCAGCCATTGAATCCGCCCACCACCGACACCGACCGCGCATTCGGCGCCCACACACTGAAAATCGTTCCGGACTGCCCGTTGTGCGACGCCAGGTGCGCTCCCATCTTGTCGTAAATGCGGTAATGACTGCCCTCATTGAAGAGATAGAGGTCCTGCTCGGTGAGCAGATGCGGGCTGGCAAGAACAGTTTCTGAATTCATAGGCATCGCAATTTGCTTAGTGTACCGCATGAATGCGGCGAGTCGAATCGGGGCCAACCTGAAAAGGGGAGTGAGCCGATGGCAGAGCGGATTGTTTTGGACCTCAAGGGACGCGACGAATCTGGGTGGCGCAGCGCTTCCAGCGCTGCGATCACGAAGTCACTTGGGTTCGGGCTTTAGCCCTGAGGTGACTTGCTGACGAAAGGATGCCACCAACGCCACATGCTATTCTGAACCATTCCAGCCATGCCAACGTTGCGCGTCATTCTCCTCTGGCATCAGCACCAGCCGTTCTATAAAGATCTGGTCACAGGCGAGTATCGCCTGCCATGGGTGCGCCTGCATGCGCTGAAAGACTATTACGGCATGGTGAAACTGCTCGACGAGTTTCCGAGTGTTCACCAGAATTTCAACCTTGTGCCCTCGTTGATGGTCCAAATCCAGGATTATGCGGAAGGCACCGCCCAGGATCCGTTCCTGCGCGTGGCCAGCACTCCCGCCAAAGACCTTTCCCCCGACGATCGCCGTTTCGCTCTGCAATACCTGTTTCAGGCAAATCCGCAAAATGTCATTGCCCGTTATGCCCGCTACAGTGAATTATGGGATCGTTTTCGCGAGCACTCCAGCAATCCCGAACGTGCCGAGCGTAATTTCCATGCGCAAGATTTCACTGACCTTCAAGTTCTCTCGCAGATTGCGTGGTTCGACGAATTTTTTCTGGAGGAGAAAGACATCGCCGCGCTGGTCGCGAAGGGCCACCATTATTCACTCGATGATCAGAAATACGTGATCGCGCGCGAGCGGGAACTGATTGGAAAGGTTCTTCCGGCCCACACCGCCGCGGCGAAAAAGGGCTCGATCGAAATCTCGGCCACGCCCTTCTACCATCCCATCCTGCCATTGGTTTGCGACACGAACGCCGGCGCAGTTTCCACTCCCGGTCTGCCGCTGCCGCAGAATCGCTTCCGTCATCCCGAAGATGCCCGCGAGCAACTCGTCAAGGCTCTCGATCTGCACGAGAAAGTTTTCGGCATCCGTCCGCAGGGAATCTGGCCTTCGGAGGGCAGCGTCTCCGAAGAGGCTCTCGCCATTGCCAGCAGCATTGGCGTCCGATGGATGGCCACCGACGAAGGCGTGCTCGGCCGCAGCACAGGTTTGTTCTTTGCGCGCGACGGAAGCGGACGTTTGCCCGGGCAATTGGCCGAGAAGCTCTACAACATCCACCGTTACGAAAACGGTGCGACGACCATGCACCTGGTCTTCCGCGATCACACGATTTCCGATCTGATCGGGTTCGTCTACTCCGGCATGCCGCCCGCGGAGGCCGCGCAGCACCTGCTCAATAACATCAAGCAAGCCGCACAGCCCGTGCTCGCCAGAGGCCGCGACGCAGTGGTATCCATCATTCTCGATGGCGAGAACGCCTGGGAGTATTACCCGAAATCCGGTCGCGAGTTTCTGCGCCGTTTTTACGACGCCCTTCAGCGCGAACCCGGCCTCGAAGCCGTGACCATCTCCGAAGCCATCGGCCGCCACAAAGATTTCAACAAGCTGACATCGCTCGTTCCCGGCTCCTGGATTAATGCCAACTTCAACGTCTGGATCGGTGCTCCGGAGGATAACCGCGCCTGGGACTACCTCTATCACGCGCGCGAGTTTTATGCGCAAAATGCAGCCCGCGCCAGCGAGCAGCAGCGCAAACTCGCCTTCGACGAACTGCTCATCGCCGAAGGCAGTGACTGGAACTGGTGGTATGGTCCCGAGCACCACTCGGCCAACGACCGCGACTTCGACGAACTCTACCGCAAGCACCTCTCCAATGTGTATCAGGCCCTGGGCGCTAATCCGCCGGATTATCTGGCGCAGCCGATCTCCGGCGCCGAAGTCCGCCCCGCGTTCATTCCGCAGACGGCCTACATACATCCGCGCATCACCGGAGACAAGGTTCGCTACTTCGAATGGATGGGCGCTGCCGCCTATACCGCCGATCATCGCGCCGGATCGATGCACGGCAAGCAATTCCTGCTCGACGCGGTTTATGCCGGCATCGATGCGACCAATCTTTATGGGCGGCTCGATTTCACGGAGAAGGTTCCCGACACGGATTTCGAACTGGTGGTCAACGTTGAATCTTGGGCGCTCGGAGAACCCCGGCCCCGCCGCACTCTTCGCATGGATGCCTCGGCGCATCAGCGAAAACTGAAAGAATGGAAGATTGAGAACGGAGAACGTACGCTGGCCTCGTCCGCCCAGGCAGACGAATCCACCAAACTCGCCCTGCTCCGCAACTTCGAATTCAAGCTGCCGCTCACCTGGCTGTTAGCCACGCCGACCGCATCGGAGAAAAGTCCCGACCGCAAGGCCGCCACCTCCGCCACAAACAGGATTCGCCTTCGCTTCAGCCTCTGGCAAAATCGCCTGCCCATTGATTCCTTACCCTTGGAAGGATGGATCGAACTACAGGTAGTCAGTGAAGGAGATTTACTCTTTGGAGCCTGAGGTAAAGCAATCTCAAGCTCTCAAGACTTTAAGGTTTCATACCAGAACCCTGTCATCTCGAGCGAAAGTCGAGGGATCTTGTGTTCTGCTCTTTCATTCGACCTTAGCTCACGAGCTATAGCGGTGGACAACTCTGAAACTTTCAAACTTGCAACTACGCTACTTGCTCGCCGCCGTATCCTTCAACACCAGCACCAGGATTCTCCCATCCGAGTGAAACTCGCCCCCGGTCGCCGTTTTCGCCGTGGTCAGCGGATTCGCAGGAGTCACATGATCGCGCTGCACCACCAGTCCGGTGCCGGACAAAGTCCCATTCACATACTCGCGTTCGCCATCAATCGCCGGATCAATCTTGTGGGTCACGCCATTATTCCGCTGATCTTTCTCGAAGCCGATATCATGCGTCGCCGCCACGCACCACAGCGGCCGACCCTCTACTTCATACGGCGACTTCCACACCCGCAAGTGATTTCGCGACATGGCCACCCGAACCGGTTCCGCGTGAGCAAACCCGTAATCCTGCGCCCGATCAAACAAATAAAGAATGCTCATCGGCATCGTCAGGTAATCCTTCTTCTCGATCGACTCCATAAATGCGTTCATGGCCGTGTTTCGCACTGTCTTGTCCACCTGCACCCATCCGCCGGAGGTGAACACCTGCACTACCTGATCTTGCGTTCCCACGATCAGCACGTTCACCATATCGCCTGGATTTTTCTGTGGATCCGAAACCCGTCGGGGAATCTTGCTCAACAGATCGGGTGTGATGCCCGCTACCGGAGCTTCCACAGGTCCGCCCACGCTGGCTGCATCCCCGGTGCCTTCACTGACAACATCCACTGTGACTTCAAAGCTTCCCGTAGCGCCCTCGCCGTCCTTTTGGCTCTGATTGATTCCCAGATACAACCTACCCGCAACCGGCACGTCATACTCCTTGCTCGCGCCAATCAGAAAGGGCTGCGCATAATCTTCCGATCCCAGACGCCCAATGAGCGCTCCATGTCCCGCGCTCGCCACCGCGTACTGATGAACCAGGTCTGCAAAGCCCCGAGGCAAACCGTCGGGACCAAACGTTCCTTGCGTGTGCAGCTTCCCGGAATAAGACTGGTCTGCCGGGTATGTAATTTGCCCCGTCGCCGTAAACCGCACCTTAGCTCCGCCCCGCAAATTAATATTGGTGTCCACCCACTGCTTCGTCACTGGAACTTCAATCTTGTAGGATTTCGCACTGCTGGCATTGCCGGCAGTCTGCCCGGTCAACGTAACAGCAATAATCAGCGGTCCCATTCCCGCCACTACCAAAATGAATGAGCGGAAGATCCATCTCATGTTCTGCATAACACGACCTCTCTAAAAAGCTCTCTCAAGAGTCGCATTATAGTGCAGCCGTTCGGGTTGAATCTCTTATCGCTTTGCTAGTCTGCTTTTGTGATCTTTGCGTTTAAAAAGAAAGGCGCCCCGAAGAGCGGCATCTTCTAACATCTTTTAATGACAACGCGCAAGGCTAGGGCTGGAACAGAATCCGTCCGAACGTTCCCGCCAGATTGTTCGCCGGCCCTGCGGTGAAGAACAGCGCATTCGCCGCGCCATTCGCACCGAGCCCATCACCGAAATCAATTCCCCAGATCTGGTTGATGCGGATGACGATGCCGTTCTGATCCTTCACCGCGCCTACGAACTGTCCAGTAAATGGATCAAAGGCATTGATGGTTCCGCTATTCGTGTTATTCGAAATCAGAAGGGTGTTGCTCAAAGGTCCGAAGTTTTTCGGTGCTCCCGCAATTCCCCAAGGCTGATTCAAGGGCAATCCCGAGATCAACGGTTTTCCCGGGCTCACCGGCGTTCCGTCCTCACGAAACTGGGCCACGAACCCCCCGTTGCCGCCCGAGACGCTGGCATACGTCACATAGACAATTCCATTGATGTCCCGAATGCCAAAGGGTGCAAATCCCGCCGGTAACAGCGAATCGGTAAACGACTTAACAAACTTAAAGTTCGCATTGAACATATCCACCTTTCCGTTCGCGAGGTCCGCGGCATATAGCAGATTGCCTTTGGGACGATTGGTGATCGCCAGCCCCGTGTACACCGACTTCTTCGAGGAATTGTCGACTCCCAGAAGCGCCTGATTCGGATTCGATTGCGGCGCCCACCCGCTGATCGTGCCATCGAGCGCCGCGAAGATGAAAATCGAGGCCCAGCCCTGCACCTGAAATTCATTTGCGCCATTCGGCCCGGCAGTCGGGTTATACACAATGCCTGTCGGTGTCCCGGGCCCATTCAACCCGCCCGCCGCATCCGGTCCGTTGCCCGCGGTTGGAATCAGCACGCGCAGGCCGGTGATCGGTACTCCTGTGCCCGGATACAGCGTCGACCATCCGGAAGTATTGTCGGAAACCCACCACGGCGATCCGGGCCCATGAACCAGTCCCCATGCGTTCACGATGAGCGGATCTAAGTGCGCCGCCTGTCCAACCTGATTTGAGTCCAGATTTGTGAGTTTGTATTGGGCCAGCGCTCCCTTTGACAAAACCATCAGCGCAATCCCAATCACCAATGTGTGCGCAAGTATGCGACGAGGCATAGGAAATCTCCTTTTTATGGACGGTCAGAGCAGGCGGGGTATCGCAACAGCCGCGGCAGTCTCTGACGAGCCGCACCGATGCTAGGCCGCATCCCGGCAGGGATTGTCAGTGCGATGTCACGTCTTTGCTAATTTCCTGTCGCAACCGGAATTCTTCAGCTCATCTACTCCTGGCGATCGCGTGCTGTTTCCTTCGGGGTTCAAGCTTTTCACCGCAGTATGACTACCGGGCATTTCACCCAATCTTTTTCCAACCTTGCTAAAATCATCGCTCGGATCCCTATGACCAATTTCGCGCGCGCCTCCATCTTGCTTAGCCTCGTTGCCTCGTGTCTCTACGCTCAGCCGCAAGTCCGCGAAACTGCCGCCAAATCAGAGTCTGACATTCCCAGCCTTAGCGATACCAAAATCGTCTCCGGGCTCAAAGAAGCTCTCGAGCTCAGCACCAACAAAGCGGTCGCCATTACTGGCAAGCACGACGGCTTCATGAAGAACGAAGCCATCCGCATCCTGCTCCCTCCGAAACTGCAGGCGATCGGCAAAGGCATGCGCATGCTCGGGATGGGAGAACAGGTCGACGATCTCGAAATCGGCATGAATCGCGCCGCTGAACAGGCCGCCCCGCAAGCTAAGCCCATTTTTCTCGCTGCCCTCAAGAAGATGACCTTTCACGACGCCCGCCAGATCCTCACCGGTAACGACACGGCCGCCACCGATTATTTCCGGCGCACCACGAATGAAGATCTCAGTGCCGCGTTCACTCCCATCGTCCACCGCCAACTTGAAAAGGTCGGTGTCGTTCACCAATACAACCAGGTCATTAAGGAAGCGCCCGGCGCCAGCGCGCTGGCCAACGAATTCGATCTCGACCAGTATGTCGTTGAGAAAACGCTTGACGGAATTTTCTACGAACTCGGCATCGAGGAAAGCCAAATCCGCCACGATCCCGCCAAACAGGCGTCGGACCTGCTCAAAGAAGTGTTCGGAAAGAAATAAGCACCTCACGCCACGTTGTGTGCTACCAGGTTCACGGGCATCCAGACATTACACTGGTAATCTTTCCCTGTGATCAAAGGTCGCCTAGGGTATACGTGGGTTCAATCCGAGCTTTGGCAAGGTCTTCATGCAATACCGAGGTCGAAGTCTGGAATTGTGGGGCTTATCTCAACGGCGATTCAAGGGGATTAGGCGATCCATTCTGCTGATCTCCTTTGCTATCGCGCAACTTTGCTTCGCGCAGAAGCCTGGCTTCGCGCGCAAAGTGATCACTCGCGTAGAACCATCCTATCCTTTGATCCTGAAGGTGAAACATATCGAGGGACAGGTGCGGCTTCATGCGGTCGTGCTGCCCAATGGCTCGGTGGCCGCAATTGAGGTTCTGGGCGGAAATCCCATCCTGGTCGAGAATGCCATTGCAGCCGTAAAGAACTGGAAGTATGCTCCCAGCGCGACGCAGACCGACGAACACGTCGTCCTTAACTTCAGCGCACGGTAGTAGCCTCTCGTACTCAAGCATCCGTATTCGAATTCACGCCGAAATCTGCTGCGCCGCTGAATCACACTGACGTCCGGCGGACGATTACGCCTCATCCGCACGCGTCCTGCCGGATTTGCTCTCGTTCGGGTAATTAAAGAAAAGCTGATTGCCGTCGGGATCATCGACCACAAGCAGGCGGTAGCCCCATGAACCCTCCTTCACCGCAACGCCCTTAGCCTCGAGTTCCGTGCGCAGCGCGTCTAACGCGGCGATCGCGGCATCATTTGTCGGCGGCTCGACGTTCATGGAAATGAACATCAGCCCTTTGCCAATTTTCTCCGGCCAGTTGTCGGCGAGAATCAGCGCGCAGCCCTGCCGCTCAACCTGCGCGACGCGCGCTCTACCGTCCTCGCTGTAGCGCCAAGGACTGGTGAAACCGAGATGCTCGATGTAAAAGCGGAGCGAGGCCTCGACGTCGCTCACGTGCAGGACGGGACGAGCGAACCAGTCCGCCATGGGCTGTGCATTCTCCAATGAAGATCACTTCTTGCAGGCGCCTTGAATTCTATAGCTCGTTCGACTCGGCAGAAAGTGCGTCGCTCAGCTACTCAGGGCAATTAAAGTCCCCACCCGGTCTCGCAAAAAGTGAGACAAAGATGGGGCACCCGGAATCCTCTTGCCACACTTCTGGATGTAGTTGTCGCAAATGACTGAGCGGGTGGCGACTCAGAACCACCCGCCCAGAATTCTTTTATGGTACGACGTAGTTCACCGAGGTTCCCCAATTGGCGAAACCATCTCGGGTTCCACCGCACGTTCCAAGCGTCAGCGTAAATGCCTTGCCCGTGCAGTTGTTGTATTGAATGTATTCGCTGGCGAAATAGATCCTGCCGCCTGAGTTCGGCAAGAAGATGGCAGCTCCGTAATCTCCCCACCGAGGCCTCGTCCGGCCCGGATAGCCCTGGTACTCACTAAAGCCGTCCTGAGGCGATTGCCCCAAATCTGCAATATTGATTTTCGATCCGAGTAGTCCATCGGAAGTCGCGGTCAGGCGTCCATACGCGCTGCTCGGAAAGAATCCTCCGCTATCAGCGCCGGTCGGCCCACCGTTCCCCGAAACCGTAAAGCTGATGATGGCCCTTCCGTTTCCGCCATCCGCGGCGGAACCGCCTCCGCTGGCCAAGGTGGGGAATTCCAACTCCTCATGTCTTGGCGAGACATATGACTGACTGGTAAGGTTGAAAAATCCGGAGTTGTCGAAAGCGCCGATCCCCACTACCCAGTAAAGTCCGCCCTGATGGGTCTCGGGGCTTGGTCCCGACGAGTAGGTCTGGTTAATTTCAGTCGAGATTCCCAACCACAGTTCGTGATTGGCCTGTGCGACCTGAGTCACGCCGTCGCCATTCGTCGCGATCTCGCCTTCCGGGCAGTGCGCCGGAGGCGGCGTGCCTTTGCTGAGGCCTGCAGCTCCGCATTCATACCCCAACGGGATTGGTCCCCTCTTTTGGGGAGCCAGGAATCCTTCCCCGTAATAGAAGTCCACACCCGCGAATAGCTGACCGCCGAATTGAATGCCTGAGCAACTCGAGCAGTCCGGGCTGTTCAAGTGTTCGAGCCCGGTCCAGTCAAATACGGCGAATCGCGTGTCACCGTTGCCGTAGAAGTCGAGCGTGCCTACCATGAACCCGGAGCCTCCGTAACTATTGTCAAACTGAGTCGGGTCGGGCGGATTTGCCGGGATTACCTGGATCCAGCAAGTGACGCCCGCCAGATGGAGAACATTGTCGGAGAAACAGGTTCCGTCCGGTGTGGGGAGAAGACCCATGTTCTCGATCGCGACCGTGAAACTGGGGTTTGGTTCTCCATGACTTCCCAGAACCGGCAGGCCCAGTTCCAGCGCCTTCTTATTGAATGCAAGTTCTTGCGCTCCGTTGAAGAAGCCGCCTCCAAGCCCGGATCCCTGCAGGGGGAACTCATCGTAGAAAATGAGGAAAGCGTCCCGCGTAACGGCGATCTTTGCGTAATCGTTCAGCAGGTAAGGGTAGCCGGGTTCGGCCGGGTTGTAATTGGCATTCAGGAAGTAAACGCTGTACGGTCCAAACGGACTGGGGCCATCCGTCACTGCGATCCCTTCGTAGCAGCCATTGGCCGCAGCGACAAAGCAACCGGCAAAGGGGCCTCCGCTCGCCTCGCTGCTTGCCGAAACGATTTCTGTAAAGAACCAGTGGCCGCCATTGTCCGCATCATATACGCATGAGGGATCGCCGCCACTGCTCCACCCTCTCTCCGTGAGCCCCATGATCGTGTCCAGTGGAAGGACAGCGGATTTCCGTTGCAGAGCAGTGTTGAAAACCAGAACTTCGCCCAGGTTGTTGGTCTCCGCCACGTATCCATTTCCGGCACAAAGACCCTGATCTGGCGGTTCGATGTCGCCAACAAGATTGGTGGCTTGCTCCGAATTATCCACCGCGTTCAACCCTTTCACTCCGACTGCGCCTCCTGGACTTCTGTCAATGATGTCGCAGCCGGGACCGAGTGGTTCACATCTCACGGTAGGAGGCGTGACCGCTGCAGCGGCGCGTGGCAGCGCCGGCCGGCGCGCCCGGCTGGGCAACGGCATGGTGTGATAGTTGTCTGAGGACTTCGCAGGGGCACTCAGGGCTGTAGGCTCGACCGCAGGTGTAGCAAAGGGACCGGTCAGTAAAGCGCAACCGTTAGCATCGCAACCCGTAGCTGCCGGACCTGCAAAAGTGGGTGCAAATTCTCCTAAGGTGGATGAGGTAACGATGGGCGTTCCGTTTGTATCGGGAGCCGCTGCGATTCCTTTAGAAACCAGGACGAAGCCGCAGGTGAAGACCACGAACAAAGTTGCAATCGAAAACCAGCTGGGTTTCCGTTTAGCACGAGTAAAAATCATACGACTCTCCTGTCTTGAGATAAGACGTGTGGGGAAGTTTGGTTGACGTGTGCGGGCAGTAACCGTGCTTAAGCTGCGGCGGAAAATGTATAACAGCCCAAAAACCTTGAAAATCGGGTTTTTCGGGTAGTGCCTTACGTCAGACGAACTCGAAAGCTCGCGGCTGCGGTAGAGAGTCGGCGGGATAAGGTAGCCGAGCCTTTGGGCCCCGCGGCTTTCGCCGCGCCTAAGCAGGTAATGCGACCTCAAGTTCCCCTTAGTAATTTGTGGATGTTACCGGATGATAGTCCAATCAAGTTGCCCACTTCGTCACGAGAACCGGTGACACGATTCCGTTCTGCACCGAATCCTGTCGCTCACCTTCACCCCTAACCTCTCTGGCCGAACAGGAATGCAGCGGTGAAGCGCCGGCGGAAAGCCACAATCCTTTGCATCGATGACCACTGGAACGGCCTAATTGGCCGCAAGATGCTGTTGGAAAACAGCGGCTATGAGGTGCTCGATGCCAGCAGCGTCGATGACGGATTGCGGCTCTTTGTTTCGCACGCAATCGACGCCGTCGTGGTCGACTACAAAATGCCAGGTACCGACGGTAGTATTGTGGCCGCATACATGAAGCGGTTGAAGCCGCATGTGCCCATTCTGTTGCTGTCGGCATACGGTCCGCTGCCGGAAAGAAAATTGCAATCCGTGGACACCTTCCTGTCCAAGTCGCAACCGCCGAGCGTGCTGCTCTCCTCCCTCGATGGACTGCTGGCCACGCGCGACAAGCCTTTCTTCCACCGCTGGCTCGATCAGTGGAAGATTCGAAATCACGCGGAGAAATTATGAAATTCCTGGAACGGCTGCTTCGGCAAACCTGCTCGCATCGCTTCACCTGGCCGCGCGTCGACGCCCACGGGCGCGATTATCAGATCTGTCTCGACTGCGGCGCCGCTTACGGATACGACACAAAAGAGATGCGGCAGACCGGAAGGCTGCAACCGCTGCCCAGTGTAGCGTCGGCGGCGAATGCGGCAGGCAAGCCGGGATGGGGTTGGCGATGATCGCTCCCGGACAGCGTCATTTCCGCCCGCGCGCTCCGCGCGTCATCCTGCCGGAGTGCGTGTTTATCACCATGCAACTGGAAAACGGACGCGAAATTCCCGCCAAGTTGCAACGCGTTTCCCTCACCGGAGGACTGCTGGATCTTGCGGTCTACGTGGAAGAACGCATCTCGGTCGGGCTCACTCTTCCTCTGGGTGCCGGCAGCGTGGTGGAGGCCCGCGCCGAAATGCTGTTCCCCATGCGGACTCTGACGGGATATCTCCAACCGTTCCGCTTTACCGCCTTCTGTGAAGGACACCTCTATATCCTGAACCGTGAAATCGACGACCTGCTCCGGCATGCCTCCGCCGCCGCTCGCCATGGGATAGGGGTGAAGCCGCCAAGCTTCCTGCTGGAATCGTTGTAGGTGGATGGTTGTTGATGCCATCACCGTTGGTTGACCTGCCCGCATTCCGGACGTAAGATTTGCGTCCATGATCGACCAGACCATCTCGCATTACCGCATCCTCGAGAAACTCGGCGGAGGCGGGATGGGCGTCGTCTACAAAGCGGAAGACCTCAAGCTGGGCCGCGCCGTCGCGTTGAAGTTCCTGCCGGAAGATGTGGCGCGTGATCCCCAATCGTTGAGCCGCTTTCAGCGCGAAGCGAAATCGGCGTCAGCCCTGAATCATCCCAACATTTGCACCATTTACGAGATCGACGATCAGCATGGCGAACCTTTTATCGCCATGGAATTTCTGGATGGAGTAACACTAAAGCATCGCATTGCCGGACGACCCTTGGAAATAGAGTTGCTGATCAGCTTGGGAATCGAGATCGCCGACGCACTCGATGCAGCCCATAGCGCGGGAATTATTCATCGCGACATCAAGCCTGCGAACCTCTTTATCACGCGGCGCGGCCACGCCAAGATTCTCGACTTCGGACTGGCCAAGGTCGCCACGCCGTCAGCTTCCTCCGGTTCGCTCGCCCTGCAAAATACCGAGACGGGTACAGTTGACGATGCTCACCTGACGAGCCCCGGGACGGCCGTGGGAACAGTGGCCTACATGTCGCCCGAACAGGTTCGTGGAAAAGAACTGGATTCGCGCACAGACTTGTTTTCTTTCGGGGCGGTTCTGTACGAAATGGCCACGGGATTGTTGCCATTCCGCGGCGACACTTCAGGGGTCATCTTTGATTCGATTTTGAATCGGGCTCCCTTGGCCCCGGTGCGGCTGAATCCGGACATGCCGCCGGAGTTGGAGCGAATCATTCAGCGGGCGCTCGAAAAGGAGCGCGACTTGCGCTACCAGCACGCTTCCGAAATCCGGGCGGAGCTGGCGCGATTGAAGCGCGACACCGAGTCTGGACGCTTGCCGGTTCTGAGCAGCAGTGAAGCCATCCATCCATCGGGCGCGTTCAGAATTTCGTCTTCCGCCCAACATGTGAGCACTGCCGGCGCTGCACCATCGGCTGTCTCAAATTCTGCCGCAGTTGTCTCACGCCGAGGGTGGATATCGGCGATGCTCGTGGGAGCGCTGGCCATCGCCGCTGTTGCCGGAATCTTCCTCTTCCGCCGCTACAAACATCCGCCAATCACGGGCAAGAGTTCGATCCTGCTTGCCGAAATCGTGAACACCACGGGTGATCCGGTTTTCGATGGCACTCTGAAGAAAGCCCTTGCGGTTGATCTGGAGCAATCGCCCTATCTGAACGTTCTCTCCGAATCGAAGGTGCGGCAAACGTTGCAGCGGATGGGAAAGCCACCTGATGAACGCATCACGATTCCTATCGGGCGCGAGATTTGCCAGCGAGCCGGAGCAAAAGCGCTGTTAGCGGGATCTATTGCCGGCCTCGAAGGACAATATCTGATCGCGCTTGATGCGGTGGATGCGGAATCCGGCGATACCCTCGCGGGCGTGCAAACCCGGGCCAAGAGCAAGGACGGTGTACTGGCCGCGCTGGACGACGCTGCGGCGCAGATACGCAGCAAATTGGGTGAGTCGTTGAGCTCGATCCAGAAGTTTGAAAAGCCGTTGCAAGATGCCACGACCAGCTCATTGGAAGCTCTCAAAGCATTTACTTTGGGCGACCAGAAACGCGCATTGGGCGATGAGGATGCGTCGATTCCCCTTTATAACCACGCCATTGAATTGGATCCAAATTTCGCAATGGCCTATGCGCGCCAGGCCACGAACTATCGCGACTTGGGGGAAGCTGAAAAATCTGCGGAGTACCGCAGGAAGGCTTTTGACTTGAAAGATCGGGTGAGCGAGCGGGAGCGACTGTACATCGTCAGCCACTACTACGCCGACAATGGCGACTTGACGAAAGGAATTGCCGCCTACGAACTTTTCGCGCAAACCTATCCGCAAGATCTGACCCCCTGCTCTAACCTGGCCCTTGCCTACTGGACGATTGGCGATTTTGAAAAAACGCTGGCCAATGGACAGAAGTGTATCGAGAACGATCCCGATGATGTGCTGGGCTATCTCTGGGCGGCAAACGGTTACATGGGTCTGGGCCGCCTGGACGAAGCGAAAGCGTCGATCGAATCGGGCTTAAAGCGCGTTCCCGATGCGACCTATTTGAGGCGGAGTCTGGCCGAGATTGCTTACGCTCAGGGCGACACCGCCGGGATGGAAAAACAACTGGCGGCTCTTGCGAACCATCCTGGTTTTGAGATCGAGATCGACGAGGTGCGCGGGAGCCTTGCCGTCGCGCGGGGAAAGCTGCGGGAGGCCAGCGAGTTCATCAGCAAAGCGCGCCAGATCGCGCATGGCTTAAAAATGACGGACTGGGAGGCCGGAACGTATCTGGGAGAAGCCAACTCATTGCTTCTGTACGGCGAATTGCAACCCGTGACCCAGGCAGTGAATTCCGCCCTGAATCTGTCGACGAGTTATCAGACTAAGCTCTACGCGGCCCTCCTCTTGGCCTCCGCGGGCGAGGACAAGAGAGCCCACGGGTTAATGGCCGAGGTGGAACGAGAGCGTCCTGACGATACGCTCCTGCACAGCGTTTCGATTCCGAGCGTTGACGCCTGGGCGTCTTTACATCAGGGAGATCCCCAAAAAGCGCTGCAGTTGCTGAGCGCCGCGGCCCCTTATGATAAAGGCGATTTTGATGCTCACTACTTGCGGGGGCTTATCTACCTGAAGGCCCAAAAGGGCAACGAAGCAGCGCAGGAGTTTCAGAGTGTGATCGCTCTTCGGAATGCGTTTGCTTTTAGCCCACTCCCAACCCTGGCGCATTTCAGTCTAGCCCGTGCATACGCTCTTGCCGGCGACAAGGGTAACAGCCGTACGGAATACCAGAATTGCCTGGCTAATTGGAAAGATGCGGACCCGGATCTGCCGGTTGTGAAACAGGCAAAAGCGGAATACGCGAAGCTGCAGTGAGCAAGTTTGCGCCGGTTCACATTCGAGCAGAACCGAAATGAACGAAGAGCGATGCTGCGGCGGAAAAATTCGAAGTGGAGCCCGTAGGCAGGCGTGAGCTCTGCTAGTGAAATCCTGAGCGGTAGCGCACGATCTCCAAAAAATAACTTTAGGAGGAATGGTGCGCCCGGAGAGATTCGAACTCCCGACCTATTGCTCCGGAGGCAATCGCTCTATCCAGACTGAGCTACGGGCGCAGACCTTTGTTTCGAACATTATACGCGACTCTTCCAACCTTCCGATTGGGGGTCCAAACAGTCCCGCGTCAATCGTTGGACCCACAGCCCATTGGATCAAGCGCGTCCCGGCCTGCCCCGCATAGCTGCGCCGGTCATCCATTTTTTAATCGGTCTTGAGGCGCCAGCCCATTGAGCATTCGCAATTCGAACCAAACCGCATATTCTCGTCACGCCAAAATCAATGCGACGTCGTCTACTGTCGGATTTCAGAGTGCGTTAGCTTCGCGGAGACCTCTTCAACGCTTAAGAGCTCGCTAAAGTAATAACCCTGAGTTTCGTCGCAGTGGTGAGCACGCAAGAACTCCATTTAAGCCTCGGCTTCAACACCTTCTGTTAGGACTTTCAATTTCAGAATCCTGGCCATGTTGATGATCGTAGAGGTAAATATGTCTTCGCTGCGCGGGCCACTATTCTTTCGAGAAGTCGCAGGTTCCGCTCACATTTTGTGCTGGCGGAGAAGGGGCTGCGGCCCAAGGCTTGTTCGTGAAATCGAAGAACTCGGTCATGTCGGGCATGGCGGCGTCGCGGGCGGTGAGTGTGGGCAGCTTCCAGCGCGTCTCAATGAAGCGGAGATAGGCGGTGTAGTCCATGGGTGTGTGCGAGACGAAATTCTTTTTTGCAAAGGGTGAGATCACCATGTTGGGCACGCGGCTCCCCGTGATGGTGAAATCTCCGGAGACGTCGGTCGAGGTGAGATCCACAGGTCTGATGCCGTCCGGACTCGGCACGGACATAGGAGGCACATGGTCGAAGAAGCCTCCGCCCTCGTCGTGGGCGAAGTAGATGACGCTATCGCTCCAGGAGGGACCTTGCATCACCGCGTTGATAATCTTCGCCGCGTATTGTGCGCCCACCTGCACATTGATCGGAACCTCGCCCTGCTGCGGATTCGCGGGATCAAAGTTGCTGGTGTGCTCGGAAAGTCCGTCGTAGAGGCCGGTCTCGATGTAGGAAACTGCGGGCAGTTGCCCGTTCGCAGCGTCGGTGAAGAACTGGTTGATCGAGACGACCTTCGCGGAAACTCCGGATTGGTTGTAGTAAGCGAACTCCTGCAGATAACTGTAGAGGTTCTGCTCCTCCGAATAAATCTTCCAGGAAAGCCCCGCGGCATCGAGTTCCTGCCAGATCGTCTTGGCGGTGAGCTTTCCTGCGCCGGGATCGTGGACGTATCCCTGGGACGTGGCGGCAAAAAGGTAAGCGCGCTGCGCCGGACTGTAGCTGGGCACGGGAGCGTAGAAGTGATCGTCCATGGCGAAATTCGATGCCATGAAGTAGTAGTAGTTCAGGTCGTTGCCGTCGAAGTATCCCATGACGCGATGGCCGTCCTGGTCGGCCATGTTGATTCCGAGAGTGGAGGCGTACTGGCTGACTTGCACGGCGAGTTGCGCGAAGCCGTCCATTGGTGAACTGGAATTGGCGCCGGACGGATTTGCCCAATCGAAGGTTTTGTGCGTTTCGGTCCAGTCGGGGGTGAGATCTTCGGTGCACACAGACCCAGTGTGATAAGGCGCGATATTCCCGCCCGTCACGGGAGAGAAGTTGGAAAATGACCCGGTGCTCTCGTCGTCGATGGTGGCAGGCGAGCCGTTGATGGGGATGTTGTTGGCTTGCCGATAGGCGGTCATCTGGCCGAAGTAGTGATCAAAAGAGCGGTTCTCCTGGATCATGATCACCACGTGGTTTACGGACGTGATTCCCGCGGCGGGGGACGGAGTTGGCGTTGGAGTGGGGCTGGGAGAGGGCGTCGATGTGGAATTACCTGCTCCGCCCCCGCACCCAATAGCCAGTCCCGCCAAGCCAATACACAAGAGACAGTAAATGGCCCCAAAACGCATAGCGTGAATCGATGGCGCGTCCTGAGTGAGATGCTTATGACAAGGCTGATGTTGGCGCGAGAGAAGCGGAGTTCTACGTACGTTCCCAGTCGTCTCTCTGCGGCGACAGAGCGCCGGCCAGTGCCCCAGTTCTCGCGAGAGGCGGGCTTTCAGTGCAGCATGTAAAAATCATCCTCGCGATCGATCACGGATGGGCTGCGCGAGGCGATCGTCGACGAAGCTCCTGTCGAGGAATTGCAAATTGTGAGGGGCGCGGCCAAGGCTCTGCTGGTCGTGTGAAGGCGGCCGAAGTGCTTCAGTGCTCTGATGTAGGCCGCCGGACGTAAACGCAACTTGCGATCAAACATAGTGCTGTAAATCACGCTAGCAAGATCCAAGGCATTTTCACTCCTGATGGAGATTGGCTAGCACCGCTCCATCTGCTATCCATCCAAACGCGCATGGCATACCAGAGGGGGCAGCGAAGACCAGAGACGGCGCTGCCATCATGTCTTCAGACACGGGAGGCACGGCCCCTACTTTCAAAGCTCGCGGCTCGGATCTCTGCTAATGCTGCTAGGCAGCTTTCTCTACCGGTAATCCGGCTTCCATCCAGCCCTGCTTGCCTTCCGGATAGTGCGCCACATTGGTGTATCCCATCGCCGCCAAAGCCCGGGCGGCGTATTCGCTGGCGTGTCAATGGGTATTGGTGCAGTAGGTGACGATCTCCGCATCCTTGTTGGGCAGTAACTGCTGCGCGAGTTCATTCACCCGTTCCGGCGGGAGGTTCAATGCTCCGGGCAGATGGGCTTCCCGGTAGCGCTCCGGAGCGAGCGTCTCGACGACCACGATTTGTTTCTTGTCGATTTTCGACTTCAGGTCCTTGGTGGATATGGTGCGATCCATGTTTGATCTCCTTACGCGAAATTCGTCACCTTCTAGCGTGAGGCCCGTGCGCAAAGTATTTCCTGTAACGCGGTCCGGCGCACGGTGATTTGGATGCTTGATCTCTCGAGATTGTTTCTCTAGCTTTGCCTTCACCTTCCAGATTGCATCCCATAAATAATGAAAGTTAGCTCTGTTTTGCCCGAGCCACCCCAAAGCCAGAGCGGTTGGCGCAAACACTCTCTGGTTGGAAAGACGCTGTTGGTCAGCTTCATCGTAATCGCAACCAATGTTGTGGGGAACTATGCCCTTAAACGAGGACTGGATGAAGTCGGCAAGGTTACCTCGTGGTCCCCGCTGCCCTACATTCATACTTTGGTTCATCCCTGGGTAGCAGTGGGTGTGATCTTCATGTTCGTGTGGCTCGTCTCGCGCCTGGTGCTTCTGAGTTGGGCTGACCTGACCTATGTTCTTCCCGTCACTTCGCTTTCTTTCGCACTGAGCGCAGTCGCCGGGTTTGTTTACCTGAATGAAAAGGTCAGCAACTACCGCTGGGCGGGAATTTCCCTGATCACCGTCGGCATTCTGTTCGTCGTTCTCACTTACCCCGAAACAACTCCTGAACACCTGGAGAAAGACGAGTGATCGCGCTGCTGGTTGCTTTGATCGTGATTCCCGGCGCGGCTGGCGATCTGTTGAACAGTGCCGGCATGAAACAGATCGGGGAGATCACAGACTGGAGCGCACGCGGAATGCTCCGCCTCTTCCACAAACTGCTGCACAACTACTACATCCTTTTGAGCATTCCCGCGATGGCGATCTCCTTCTTCGCCATGATGGCTCTGTTCTCGGTCAGCAACCTCAGTTTTGCCGTGCCGCTCACGGCGTCGAGCTACATCCTCGAAACCGCGCTGGCCAAGTACTGGTTGCAGGAAAACGTGGATTGGAGGCGCTGGGCCGGCACCATTCTCGTTGCCATCGGCATCGTTCTGATTTCGATCTGAAATGCATTCACTGCTTGCAATCATCCGGAACGGCGTGTTGATGGCTATCGTCGCCCACGGATTGATTGGCATCTCGCTGATCTGGGATAAGGTCCTGCTGAAGCATCCTGGAACCAAGAACCTTTTCAGTTACGTTTTTTGGCTGGGTGCTATGAGTATCTTCGGAGTGATTCTGGTTCCTTTCGGATACACCTCTCCATCGTGGTCTCTCATGGCTCTGGCGTTCGTTGCCGGGGTCGTCCATCTCTGTGGGGTCTTCTTTTATTACGCTGCTCTGAATCGCGGAGAAGCTTCCGAGACGCTCGCCGTTATGGGGGGATTTTCGCCGGTGGCGACCGCGGCGATCGGCTATGCCATGCTTTCGCGCCAGTTGACCGGAACCGAGTTCATTGGCTTCGCCCTGATGACGGCCGGCGGATTCGTGATGTTTTTTGCCGAAAAGCTTCCCCTGAAGAAATTGCTGCCAGCTGTAATTCTTGCCGCGGGCCTGCTGGGATTAGTAAATGTCCTCGAAAAAGTTGTTTATGACCGCACCAACTTTGTCAGCGGTTACGTCTGGTTCACTATCGGCACTTTCATCGGGGCGCTGGCGTTGCTGATCCGCTCTTCGTGGCGAAGGCAGATCTTCGAAGAGTCCGCGCAAGACGATCCGCGCAATCGCTTCTGGTACTTCGTGAATCGATTTCTTTCCGGTGTGGGGTCGTTTCTTATCTTCTATTCCATCAGTCTGGCGCACCCGGCCCTGGTGGATTCCATTTCTGGCGTGCGCTACATCATCATCTTCCTCGGGGCATGGCTGCTCACAAGATTCCGGCCGAATGTGCTCCGGGAGAATTTCGGAAAACGACAGTTCATCACCAAAGCCGTCGCGACTGGCCTGGTTGTCGCCGGACTGGTATTGGTGGGGCGCAGTAGCGGACAAGGCACAACAAACTCCGCCGTGAAACTGACGAGAGAATGGGAAGCGAGCGCCAGCATCGCGCTGCCTGACAAGTCCGAATGCGACTGTGCGCAAAGCCACGCAGCCGCTCACAAGAAAGGATTAACTAAGCGGTTTCTACCAGCGGTCGCGGTGCCCGCCGCCACGGCCGCCGCGTTCCCGGCCCCCACCGCCGCCCACGCGTTCGGCCTTGGGCCGCGCCTCGTTGACATTGATCGTGCGCCCGCCCAACTGGCTTCCGTTCAGTGCCGCGATCGCCTTTTCGCCATCTTCGTTGCTCGTCATCTCGACGAATCCGAACCCTCGCGAGCGCCCCGTGTCGCGGTCGGTCATGATGCTCACGCGGTCCACTTGTCCGTAAGTTTCGAATGCCTGGCGCAACTCATCTTCGTTGGTGTTGAAGCTGAGATTCCCCACAAAAATATTTTTCACGCTTCTGCCCCTTGCATTGAGCTGTCGAAGTGCAAGCTCAGTTCGGCGGACTTGGCAGGTCGGGAGGGCCGTTCCTGAAATCATGACCGGAGCTGGCGAACACTCAAATGCGGCCAAGAGTATAGCAGGTTTGTAGGCGAAGTCGTGTCAATTCACTCCCTCATTCCGAAACCCGGGAGAAAGGCCGGCCTGAGTTTTGGAATCGCCAGTCCAAAAGCAAAATACGGGAAGCGAACGAAAAACTAGCGCGAGCCGCGCCCGAGCGGGGCAATTCATCAAGCTGTTCGATCCTTCATCTTACTGCGCGATTTTGTGCTCGTGTTCCCCAGACTAACGGTCCGATGCGATGATTGAATACTTGGAAACAAGTAAAGTCCATCCCATTCAGTGCATCAGGAAAACCTTCTTCAGCGCTGGATATTGCGCTGGCCCTCCCGCTGGAACTTCAGGTTGCTAAGCGGTCCCCCCGGTCCTCACGAATTGAGGGAACGAAACGCCATGTTCCGCCGTATCCATCCTGGTCAGTTGGCCGCGTTGACGCGCCTGTCGTATGATTCCATGCCGCAGTGAGTTTTCGTGAGGACTACATGTCAATTCCATCCGGCCGTGTCGCGGGCGTGGTCGCCGTAATCTTTGGATTTACTTTGTTCTTATTTCAAGCCGGGGTCAGGGCAGCTTTGCCGCAGGCTCCGGCGGCGGCCAGAAGCGCTGTCGTCGCTTCTAGTCAGAACTCCGTTGCGATTCCCAACACGACGATTGCGATTAACTCGTCGACGCCGATGTCGGAACGCATCGTGCGCTACGAGATCGATGCCAGGTACGACGCGGGCAAGCACACGATCGACGCCGCGGAGGTTCTCACCTATCACAACGTCACCGGGCAGACGCTCGATCATTTCCCGTTCCATCTTTATCAGAACGCATTTCAGCCCAACGCTACCTTCGTTAAAGATGCCAAGCTGATGGGCAGCCGTGACACTCATTATGAGAAGTGGGAATCGAAGTACTACGGCTCGGAAGAGATCACGCGCATTGAAGTGGTCGGCCAAGGCGATCTGACCAAAAACCTGCAGTACATCGCGCCCGACGACGGCAATAAAGATGACAAGACCGTCATCGACCTCCACCTCGATAAGCCCGTTCCGAATAACTCTTACGTGCAATTCAAAATCACATTTCACGAGCAGATGCCCGAAACCCAGGCGCGTTCCGGCTGGAAACGAGATTTTCTTCTCGGCGGCCAGTGGTTCCCCAAGGTCGGCGTGTTCTGGCATGGAGCGTGGAATTGCCACCAGTATCACAACACCACGGAATTTTTCGCCGACTTCGGCGTCTACGACGTGAAGCTCACGGTGCCGGAGTACGAAGTGATCGGCGCCAGTGGGGTGCAGGTGAGCAGCAGCAACAACTCCGACGGCACGAAGACCGTGACCTACCACGGAGATGATATCCACGACTTCGCATGGACGGTTTGCCCGCGCTACAAAGTGCGCGAGAGCACCTATCAGGCGCAGATGGGGCCGGTGCAACTGCGGTTCCTGATGCAGCCCGCGCACTGGGACCAGGTGGACCGACATGAGCGCATCACGCGTGAAACGCTCGACCACTTCGAGAAGTGGTACGGACCTTATCCCTACAAGACATTAACGGTGGTCGACCCCGAACCGGACTCCGCCGCTGGAGGCATGGAGTATCCCACCTTCATCACCGGCGATACGAACTGGTTCATGCCCGAAGGGCTGCATGTCGTGGAACTAGTCGTCGAGCACGAATTCGGACACCAGTACTGGTACGGCATGGTCGCCACCAATGAATTCGAAGATGCCTGGATGGATGAAGGCATCAACAGCTATACGGAAGTGAAGGTCCTCGACTCAATCCTGGGAAAGAAAACGTCCATCTTGAACCTTGCGGGTGCAACCTACGGCGAGCGCGAGGAGCAACGCGACAGTTACATCTCCATTCCTGACTACGACTCCATGGCCGAGAAAGCCTACGACTTCTACAGTTCCAATTCTTATGCGGGCATAACATACGGCAAAACCGCCAGCGTGCTGCTCACGCTTGAAGGAGTTGTGGGCGAAGACACCATGACCAGGGCGCTGCACACATATTTCATGAAATATCGTTTTACTCATCCCACCAAAGAGGATTTTCTGAAAACGGTGGAAGAGGTTGCCGGAAAAGATCTGCACTGGTACTTCAATCAGGCCGTCTATGGAACCCAGATCTACGACTACGAAATCGCCAACGTCGAATCCTTCCCGGTGAACTGGTACGAGGAGAAAAAAGAAAAGAAGAAGAAAGACGAGAAGGACGACACAGTCTATCAGTCGTATGTCGCGCTACATCGGAAGGGCGAGTTCATCATGCCCGTCGTAGTCGACATCAAGTTCGACAATGGCGATACCGTGCGCGAACACTGGGACGGTCAAAATCGCTGGACGAGATTCGCCTATCAGAAGAAAGCCAAGCTAGTGTCGGCAGAACTCGATCCCGACCACACCGTGCAAATTGATCGCGACGATTTCAACAACACCTTCGTGGTTGAACCGAATCCGAAGCCGACCTGGAAGATTTCGAATTACTGGTTGTTCGTCACGCAGTGGGTCAGCCAGTTTTTCGCCTGGTGGGCGGTGTAAGTGATTTCAGGATTCGCGGAGGCAAGGCTTTGAAAGGGCGCTGCTTAACGTCGCGGCGAACAGCACGAGAGTCGCGTCTGCCTACAGGCCTCGAGGGTAGCATCTCCTCAGAGGCTAAAGCCGCGTTCTTTAGATATATGCGTGCGGCACGGCTTTGAAACCGTGCCCCTTCAAATCCGTTCGCTGTGGCGAAACGGCAGCACGAAAGGAAATCAATGCAGACACTCTTCGACGAAGAAAAAAAGGGAAATATCTTGAGCGGCGGCCTGGGCTTGATGGCACGCAACAAGCGCTACATTTTCTGGTTCTGGATTCTGAATCTCACGCTGGCTGAATTTGGCACGGCTGCTTTTCGCCGCAGCGCGCACGCCCTGCTCGATCATTCTCTCTATGCTGCCGGTTTGGTCCACGGCTTCGATGCGGGTGTGTTTGGCGAATTGCTGGCTCACCCGCGATTCGGCCAGATGGCAGCCATGACCACTCCGGCCCTTTATTTCTCGTTGCTCTTCTTCCTGGCGACGGCGTTGTTCCTGCCCGGAGTCTTTGCCGGGTATGCCTCCACCTATCGACTGCCGCGCGAGGATTTCTTCCGCGCCTGCGGCCGCAATCTCTGGCGCTATATTCGCATCCTCATCATTGCCGGAATTGTGATGGGCGTCCTCGCGGGGATTCTGTTCGCCATCAACGGCGCCATTGCTAAAAAAGCCGGGGAGAGCACCAACGAAGTTTTGCCCTTCGGGCTGCGCATGACCGGACTGTTCATCATTTTCCTGATCATGACCACCCTGCGCATCTGGTTCGATCTCGCCGAAGCCGATACCGTTTTGAATGATCAGCGCGCCGTGCGTAAATCCATTGCCGCGGGATTCCGGCACACGTTCCGCAGCCTGGGCCGGTTGCTGCTCAGTTACGTGTTCATCACCATCATCGCGGCAGCGATTCTCATCGCCGGTATCCTGATCTGGAATCAATACGTTCCAGCGCAGGGGATCGTACGGGCATTTGTGATAGCCCAGATTACATTATTTATGCTGCTGATCCCCCGCTTCTGGCAGCGCGGCGTCGCGGTGAGTTATTGGCAGCAGAAAATGCTCGCACCGGTGGTAGCAGTCGTCCCGGTTGCGCCGGAACCAACACCGGTTGCACCCGTGGAGCCGATCCCGTCTCCGGTGACTCCGAGCAGTCCTCCATCAGTTGGATGACGACGAGCGGTTTCTTTCG